>Ga0315542_1000354_pt1 | contig 28358 bp, 25 predicted proteins | sample SalMarSW160120MG_FD_202541 | JGI IMG/M metagenome (GOLD analysis project Ga0315542, IMG submission 202541) | Salt marsh sediment microbial communities from the Plum Island Ecosystem LTER, Massachusetts, United States - Salt Marsh Sediment SW1601-20 ... | reverse complement strand
TATCACCTTAGAGGAAACAAGCTTTGCCACCACCGGATAACCGATCTCTTTCGCATCCGATACCACCGTTTCCATCTCTTTTGCCCATTTGAATTTGGGGACATCAAGACCGGCCAGGGACAAGATCCGCTTGGCCTGAGGTTCCATGACCCAGCCGTATTTTTCCGAGTCCAAAAGGATATCCGAGATCTCCTTATTTAGCATGGCACACACCTCCTCATGGCATCAGCCATGTGAACAACCCCCTCAATGGATGATGAGACGGGTATGCGGTTGAGCTCGAATCCTTCTATGAGCATGCGATATTTTTCGACATAGGGGACATAGGCAACAAGCGGTTTTCGGTCTTGCATATAGACATGACTCAATTTGGCTCCCAAATCGGAAGTGATCCCAGGAAGATAAGGTAGTAGGAGTATCATAATACAATCAAGATCCGATGATCTGCTCAAAAATTGGGTTGCCGCCACAAAATCGTCATCCACGGCACTCCCTGTTAAATCGATTGGATTATTGAGCGAGACGATTTCCTGTACATTCGGTGATAGGCTCTCTTTGATCTCCTTTTGTGTCTGCGGTGAAAGGACGGGAACGGCAAGCCCATGATCATCACAGACATCCACGGCCAAAGCACCGTGTCCGCCGCTCCCGGTAACGATACCGATCCTCCCTTCAATACCCCTTGGATAACAGCTTAAGGCCTCGCAGAATGAGACCATTTCATATTCGTTTTTGGCCTCAACCACTCCATGCTGTAGGAGCACGGCAGCTAAGGTTTCATAGTCACCGGCTAAAGAAGCGGTGTGGCTGGAGACGGCCCTTTTTCCTCCGGGACTCTTGCCGGACTTTAAAACCACAACCGGTTTGGGACACTCCCTGGCGGCTAAGACAAACTCACGGCCTTCATTTTGCCCAAAGCCCTCTATGTAAAATGCAATAACCTTTGTTTTTGGGTCCTTCGCAAAATAATTGAGCAATTCCAGTTCTTTTATCATCGCCTTGTTCCCGATGCTCACGGCCAATGAAAGACCGACACCTTCTGCCGCAAACTTTATCATCTGGTCCACCAGGACCCCTCCGCTCTGGCTGACAATGGCCACATTACCGGAGTCCGGTCTGACCATGCGCTCGCTGGGAAGGAAAAAGGTATCCACATTTGAGGGGGAATAGATTCCCAGACAGTTTGGACCGATAAAGGGGAAACCGGCATCCCTGGAAATATCAACCAATCGATCTTGAAGCCCTTTCCCGTTGGTCTCGGCAAACCCCCCGGAGATCACGGCAGCACCACCGGCCCCCGCCTTGATACAGTCGGACAATATCTCCGGGCAGTGTTCGGCCCGGGCCGCGATCACAACCAGATCTATCTTTTCCGGGATCTCCGAGATATGGGAAAAGACTTTCGACCCTTGAAGAAGGCCACCCCGGGGGTTTACCGGGAAGACCTTCACGGGATATCGAAGATTGTTTTTATTGTATATTATATTGGCGGGGTGGCTGCTGTTTTTTAGGGATACACCTATGACAGCCATGGTTTTTGGTTCCAGCAATGGTTCAAAGTTCATCAGGCCCTCCTTATCTCCTTATCTACATATATACGCTTTCCTTTTCCCTGTGATAACAAAAAGGGCTCCGAACCCCAAAAAGGCAACAGGGCAGTAAGGTGCTTGCGAATTTGGTTTGGGTCAGGCTATACGGTCGAGCTTATACAGAATTATTATCAATACGGCCGTTCCGATTGCCATCCACACGGGACCAAACATCCACAGGGTGAACGGAACCGCCAGATAATACCCTCTCATACCCAGTGTGTAATGGGTGGCCCCCCGGTTTAGAATTTTCGTAACGGCGTCATAAGTGACCGTAGGATCATGGGAAGGGGGAATATTGATGGCAAAACTGGCATGGGTGTAGTAGCGAATGGAGAGTGCGAAGTTGAAAAAGGCGAAAAAGAAATCTACGGCCAACAACATCAATTTGATTAACCACATCTCTTCGCTCTTGGTACCGAACAGATTGAGGGTATGAGATATTTCGAAAGATTTCTCGGCACTAAAGGCCGCACTGAGGACCCCCAGACCGATCAAAATAGCGGCCGAGGCGAGAAAGCTGGAGGCCATGACCCAATTGCGGATCGTCTGAACGGCCAATATGTCTCTCTTTTCCTCCATGATCGTCTGGACCCATTCGCGGCGCAGATGGTTTGTCAGGCCAATGGAGATGCTCATGGGAGCGGTCTTCACCTTGTAAACCAGATGAATATGGTAAATCAGCAGCGTGAAAAAACCAGCCGACGTAATGACAATTTCAGGCCATGAACTCATCTTCAGCACGTATCCTCATTTTTTTCGCTACGGACCAAACCTTTTCCCTCAAATTCATATCAGAGCTTGCACCTGAATTCAACACATGTTATATAAATTCAAAAAAATGTATCTTAAACTCAACACCTGAAACCCCAATCGCTCTCATAGCCAAAATGGCGATGAAAAGGCGCCTCAAACTTTTTGAGTCTGTCGGATACTTGAAATAGGATACGGATAAATCATCATGATTTTTCACATGATCGGGTTTCTGTGTGTCCGGTGTACCCTGCACAAAGAAGACAAAGGCTTGCTGGATGAGACAAATAGGGTCTTGGAGTCGATGCAAAAATATGCCTGGGTCGTTCCTTCAGCAAGGGAAATCACAACCGTCACGCCTTGGATAAGAGAGCATAATCAGAAGTGACACTCGAGTCCATTATCCAGTCCTACGGTTACTGGGCCATCCTGGTTGGGACTTTTCTAGAAGGTGAGACCATCCTGGTTTTGGGCGGCGTGGCCGCCTTTCAGGGTCTCCTTTCGCTGCCCTGGGTTATCCTGGCCGCATTTACCGGGAGCCTTTGCGGGGACCAATTGTTCTTTTTCCTGGGTCGTCGCTATAGCCTGGCAATTCTGGCCAGGCGCCCTACCTGGAAGAACCGTGTGGCCAAGGCCGAGAGACTACTCAACCGGTTTAGAACCCCCCTGATCCTCATCTTTCGTTTCCTCTATGGGTTGCGAACGGTTACTCCCTTTGTCATCGGCATGGGCACCGTGCCAACCCGAACATTTGTTCCCCTCAATGCCATAGGCGCCCTGGTTTGGGCCGTGGCGGTGGGTGTGTTGAGCTATGCCTTTGGGAGTATTGTTGAAACCGTCATAGGAAACATCAAACACTACCAAATAGAAGTCTTCGGAGGCATCGCGGCCATCGGCCTTTGTATTTGGGCCGTATATTTCTATCGCCGAAGGAGACGGCGTTCAACTCCCAGGCCTTCGTCAAAGAAGAGATGAATGGTCTACGGATCCCTGGATCATCTATCCCGGGATTTTGACCATCAAGGAAGAGTCAGGGTATGAACTTGTCTGTCGGTACTCATCTAATTTTGGAATAAATTCCAATTCGTGAAGGCCGTAAATACCTTAACCCATATCCAAAGAAAGCGTCTGACTTTAACCCGGCCCAATGCCATATATATTGTGGCCATTTTGTCCTTGACACACAACTGAAATTTCTCTACACTCCGTGCTCAAAAAAGCAACTATCACCTTATGTGAGAGGTGGAAATTGAAACAAGGAAAATGCCCTAAATGCAGTTCCAATGAGGTGTATTGCGGTTCTGACCTGAAGCTCAAGAACGGACCCTTCGGGAGCAATTCCATCCCGGTCAGCTTAACCTCTATTGCGGCACTGGATAACTATGTGTGCACCCAGTGCGGCTATGTGGAAAGCTATATTTCGGATTCGTCGAAGCTCAAAGAGATTTCCATAAGATGGCCCAAGGTGGGTTGACGCTGGAATAACAGGGTCATATGAGACATGAGCGGGATTTCATTGGCATCAATGGTCTAAAGCGTTTTGCCGGCATCTCCGGGGTGCTGGTCCGAAACGGTTTTGGCATGCTGGCTGACGGCCTGGTCAAACGATCCCCGGGAGCTGAAAAGCATGCAGGCGGTCGCCCTTCCATAGTGCTGCCCTCCCCCCGGCGATTGCGTCGCATCCTGACGGAGTTGGGCCCCAGCTTCATCAAACTCGGGCAGCTCATGAGTGTCCGGGCAGATCTGTTCCCTCCGGAATATATAGAGGAACTTCAAAAACTTCAGGATCAGGTCCCTCCACAGCCCTTCAAAGCGATCAAACCTTTCATCGAAGATCAGCTCGGCCGACCGTTGAACCGTGCCTTCAAATGGTTTGACGAGAATGCCATCGCCTCCGCCTCCATCGCCCAGGTCTATAAGGCCGAATTGAATACCGGCGAACCGGTGGCCGTCAAGGTGGTGCGCCCGGGTATTGCCAAGCTGATCCGTAACGACATCCGGGTGATGTACTACATTGCCGGCAAGTTCGAACAGACCTTTGAGCTGGCTCGGGTCATCGGTGCGAAAAATGTGGTCAAGGAGTTCGAGAGGGCGGTCTTCAACGAACTGGACATGCATATCGAGGCGGGCAGCATTGAAAAATTTTCTGGTTATTACAGACATATCCAGGAAATATGCATCCCCAAGGTCTATTGGGAATTGACCAGCAAATCGGTTCTGGTGATAGAATTTATCCCGGGCGTCAGAGTAAACCAGGTGGATGCAATCAGGGAAATGGGGCTCGAACCCAAAGAGATTGCCATGATCGGTCTGCGCAGCCTGTCCCGGCAACTGATGGAGTTCGGGTTCGTGCATGCCGATCCCCACCCGGGCAATACCATCGTGATGCCCGACGGCCGCGTCGGCCTTGTGGATTTTGGCATTACCGCTCATTTGGATGAGGAGTTGATGCTCCAGGTCGCCCGTTTATTTTTGGGGTATGCCGAGCATGATTACGACCTGGTCATGGAATCCCTGCTGGAAACCGGAATCATTGATGAAGAGGTTGATCTGCGAGCCTTTCGCAACGACCTGAAAGAGATGAGCGAGCCTTTCTATGGACGAACGCTTCAGACCATTTCCGTGGTGGACGTTTACGACCAGGTGATCCGGCTGCTATTCAAATACCAGATTCGGCTGCCACAGAACTTGCTGCTACTCCTGAAGACCTTTATTCAAACGGAATCGCTGGGTAAAATTTTAGGGAGCGATGTCAGTATCCTGGAAGTGATCAGGCCTTACGCAAGGGCCATGCTGGAGCGAGGGTACGATTCGGGGAAAATTTTACGGGCCATGGGAAGGAATGCCTGGACTGCCGGGAGACTTCTCAGGCTTGCCCCCAAACTCTTTCACGACATACTGAGACAGACCGCCCAGGGAAAACAACGCCTGGAACTTCGTCACAGTGGGTTTGAAGATATCAGCAACCGCTTGGAAAGAGGAATCAATCGATTGATTCTGGGTATCCTCATCGCCGCCTCCATCATTGCCGGCGCCGCTGCGTTCGATGCTTCTGAAAAGATATTTATCTTCAATGTAGAGTTTATGGGTGAACGGACCGTGTCTTTGACATCCCTCCTGGGCCTATCAGGTTATACCATCGCCACTTTCCTAGGCGTTTGGCTCATCATCTCCATCATTCGATCCGGCAGAACATAGGACCAAATCCCCTCAGAACCGGTTCTTGAAAATGGCCGGTCGCTCACGGCGCCGATCCCGCCCTCCTGAAATGTGCAAAATAGTTCACACTGACATCCCGCGTCAGAAAGTATCCCCGGTTGAAAGGGTTGTAGCCCAATCCGGTGATATCCTGTATCTCCAAATGGCATTCTTCTCCCCATCCCGATAACTCCTGGGGTCTGATGAATCTCCTGTGCCGGTGGGACCCCGTCGGAAGGAGGCGAAGGATATATTCCGCACCGATGATGGCGAAGATGAAAGATTTTAAATTTCGGTTGATGGTGGCGAAGATGAGATTTCCTTCCGGCTTCATGAGCCGAGAACAGGCCCGGACAACGGATCGGGGATCGGGAACGTGCTCCAGCAGTTCCATGCAAGTCACCAGATCGTAAGATTCTACATCCGATGATGCGAGAGCTTCTACCGTCTTTTGTTGATAATCGATCTTGAGTCCCCCCATGGCGGCATGGTGGCGGGCCACAACCAGGGCCTCAACACCCAAATCGATGCCTGTGACCTGAGCCCCCCGTGCAGCCATGGACTCACTGAGAATGCCACCCCCGCAACCCACGTCCAACACCCTCGCTCCTCTCAGAGATGTTTGCTGATGGATATACCTCAGTCTCAGAGGATTGATCTGGTGCAGCGACCTCAACGCCCCTGATGAATCCCACCAGCGAGAGGCCAGGCGGTCAAATTTAGCAACCTCGGTCGCGTACACATTGCCCATACCCACTTGCCCTTATTTTAACGCCGTATGCGCCACGGCGATACCATTGGTCAGAGACCGGTACCTAACGCTGGACAGGCCCACCTCCCTGAAGATCTCCGTCAGCTCATCGGGTAAGAGAAATAGCCTGATGGTCTCGGGCAGGCAGGTATAGGCATTCCTGTTTCCGGCGACGACATTTCCCAGGACCGGCATAATGCTGAAAGAGTAGATGTCGTAGAGCCGCCGGAACCAGTGCCAGACAGGTCTGGAAAATTCAAGGCAAAGGAACACGCCTCCGGGCCTGAGAACGCGGAACATCTCCTTGAAAGCCTGTTTCATGTGGGTGATGTTTCGCACCGCAAACCCAATCATCACCGCGTCAAAGGCATTGTCTCGAAAGGCGATCTTTTCAGCGTCGCCCTGAACGTAAATGATCCGTCGACGGGCAGCCGCATTTGTACGCTTCAGCCGGCCGGCCGTGATCATGGCCCGGTTAATATCATACAGGACAACCTGGCCTTTATGCCCTACCGCCCGGAGGGAAATAACGGATAGGTCTCCGGTGCCCCCGCTCACATCCAGCACCCGATCTCCGGGCTTCAGGTCCAGAATGCGGATGGCCCGGTGTTTCCACAGGTAATGGGCTCCGAAGCTGAGCAGGGTATTCATCAGATCATACTTGCGAGCCACCGCATCAAAATGACGGCGGACCCGGTCGGCCTTTTCCGCCTCGCTCAATTCTTCAGAGCCGAAGTGGACCCGGTTTGCTCTCCTTACATATTCGTCCAGTTGTTCCAGACGACGATTTTTCTCCATCCATACCTGACTCAGTTGCATAAACCACTCATTTCCATGCCGCCATGACGGATGGCCATTCGTAGTTACCGTTACAGACTCAAGACCGGGGCTCCATGCTCACCCTGCACGTTGCCGTCTCATCCTGGCATTGCAGGTAAGTAGGCGACATCCAGTTGTATCCGTCTTGGGCAATGAGGTTATCCGCCTCTTCGGGACCCCAGGTTCCCGCTTGATAATTGGGGAAATCCGTGGGCCTTGACATGTTCCAGACTTGTAGGACCGGGGAAATCACTGACCATGCCGCCTCTGCCTGGTCGCCACGCATGAACAATGTGACGTCTCCGATCATGACGTCCAGCAGCAGTGTTTCATAGGCATCGGGCGGGGATACGTCAAAGGTTTCCCGATAGTAAAATTGCATCATGACCGGGGAGAGCCGCATGGCCTGGCCCGGGTACTTGCTCTGAAATCGGAGAAAAACCCCCTCTTCGGGTTGTATGGAGAGAATCAGTCGATTGGGATGCCAGTCCCGGAGTGCTGCCGGGGGAAAGGTCTGATGCGGAACCGCTCGGAACTGGATGGAAATCTCGGAGATCTTTGCGGACAGCCGCTTGCCCGTTCGCATATAGAAGGGAACGCCCTGCCAGCGCCAGTTGTCGATGAACAGTCTGAGAGCGGCAAAGGTCTCGGTAGATGAATCTCCGGCCACGCGGGGTTCACTCCGATAACCTTTGACGTGTTTACCCTCAATCCATCCGGGACCATATTGGCCGCTGACCGCATGCTGGTGAACCCGTTCCGGAAGGATGGTCCGAACTGCATGAAGAACGTCCACCTTCTTGTTCCTGACTTCGTCTGCGTCCAAAGAGATAGGCGCCTCCATGGCGACGAGGCAAAGGATCTGAAGCAGGTGATTCAATTCTCGAGCGCTTGAAAGATCGCTGCCGAACGGCTTTTCCACCACAATCCGCGCCGGGCCCCGGTTGAGCTTCGCAGCCGCCAGGCCTTTCACCACATCGCCTATCAGAGAAGGCTGCAGGGCCAGGTAGAAAACATGATTCGCACGGATCTTCCAGTCCTTGTCCAAGACCGAGAGTCTCTTGGCCATATCTTGATAGGCCTTTGATTCTCCCAACTCCGCGCTGACGAAAGAGACATGGGATGCGAAATCGTCCCAGGAATCCTTTTCGGCCCTTCCCCTCCGCGAAAAATTATCCACCCCTTTTCGCAGGTGGGCCCGGTAATCCTCTTCGTTCATTTCTCCGTGGCCCACGCCGAGGATTTGATATTCCCTGGGCATCCAGCCGTCGAGAAAGAGATTGTAGAGGGCTGGAACCATTTTTCGAGAGGCCAAGTCGCCTCCGGCGCCGAAGATGACAAATACCGTGGGCTCAGAATGTAGGCTGGTTTTCATTTTTTTCCTCGGTAAGGGACATTTTTTTAATATTTTTCGTGTAAACGTGCTATAATAAATAATTATTAGTGTCAACCAAAATACATGAAACACCCCATTTTAATTCTCGGAAATCCGCTCTATGGTGTTCCAAAATATTGAAAGTGGAGATCCGGAAATCGGGAGAACACCCATGACGGCACAAAACGCAGTCTCATTTTTTTCCCCATGGGAACCGGGCATATTCAGTCTGGCGCTCTATACGGCCCTGGTCCTGGCATTGGTTTCGGTGATGTTGTTCCTCTGCGACTGGCTGGGTGAAAAAAAACCACAATCTGAAAAATCAACGCCCTACGAGTGCGGCATCCTTCCTACGGGCAATGCCCGGTTCCGTTACCCGGTTCCCTTTTTTCGGGTTGCCCTTTTCTTTCTCATTTTTGATCTGGAGGCTGTTTTCATTTTCGCCTGGGCCGTGGCATTTACCGAACTGGGCTGGACCGGATGGGTGCAGATTACGTTCTTCATCCTGGTATTATTGTTGAGCCTCGTCTATGTTTGGAAAAAAGGAGGGCTCCAATGGAAAATCGGAAGGTGATTTCATCACGGAAGGAAATTCAAATATGACAACGGAAACAACGCCGCTGACCGGTCTACCGGCCTGGAAGGCCCTGAAAGACCACCATGAAAAAATCCGGGATCTCCATCTTCGTAAGCTTTTTAAAGACGACCCCGGCCGCGGCGAACGAATGACCGTCGAGGCTGCGGGCCTTTACCTGGATTACGCCAAGAACCGCATCACCGACGAAACCCTTGAACTGCTCTTGAAACTGGCCCGGGAATGCCGTCTGAAGGACCGCATTGACGCCATGTTCCGGGGGGACAAGATCAATATCACCGAAGAAAGAGCCGTGTTGCACACGGCCCTTCGGGCACCCGTTGGTGCCGAGATCTTCGTGGACGGCGAAAACGTAGTGCCCCATGTGCATGGGGTACTGGACCGAATGGCAGGCTTCTGCCGCCGGGTTCGAAGCGGTGACTGGAAGGGGCACACCGGAAAACCCATCCGAAATGTCATTAACATCGGGATCGGCGGCTCCGATCTGGGTCCGGTGATGGCTTACGAGGCGCTCATCCACTACAGCAAACGCGACATGGCGTTTCGCTTTGTCTCCAATGTGGATGTCACCGATTTCGTCGAGGCGGTTCAGGGTCTTGATCCGGCCGAAACCCTCTTCATCATTTCATCCAAAACCTTTACAACCCTTGAGACCATGACCAACGCCCACACGGCCCGTGACTGGATGTTGGCCGCCTTTGGAAAAGACGAAAAAGCCATTGTCAAACATTTTGTGGCCGTATCCACCAATAGTGAAAAGGTGACACAATTCGGCATCGATACGGACAACATGTTTGGGTTCTGGGAATGGGTGGGTGGCCGCTATTCCATGGATTCGGCCATCGGACTCTCCACCATGCTGGCCGTAGGACCTGATCGCTTTCAGGAGATGCTACGCGGCTTTCACAAAATGGACGAACATTTCCGCACCGCTCCTTTTGAAAAGAACCTGCCGGTGCTCATGGCTCTCCTCACCATCTGGTATGACAATTTTTTTGACACCCAGACCGTGGCGGTCCTCCCCTACGAGCAGTACCTGAAGCGCTTTCCCGCTTACCTTCAACAGCTTACCATGGAGAGCAACGGCAAACACACCACCCTGGACGGCAACAAAACCCCATACCAGACAGGGCCCATCTACTGGGGGGAGCCGGGGACCAACGGTCAACACTCCTTCTATCAACTGATCCACCAGGGAACACGGCTGATCCCATGCGATTTCATCGCGTTTATGAAGCCGCTCAATCCGTTGGGACGGCACCACGACATGCTCATGGCCAACGTCTTCGCCCAGACCGAGGCTCTGGCATTCGGAAAAACAGCTGAAGAAGCCAAGGCCGAAGGCATTTCCGACCGGCTCATCCCCCATCGGACCTTCGAGGGGAACCGTCCTTCCAATACCCTTTTGCTGGAACAACTCACGCCGGAAAGTTTGGGCAAACTTGTGGCCCTTTATGAGCACAGCGTCTTCACCCAAGGGGTCATCTGGAACATCAATTCCTTCGACCAATGGGGTGTGGAACTGGGAAAAGCGCTGGCCCAGCGGATTCTTCCTGAACTGGAAAGCAGTGAAGCACCTGATCTGGAACACGACGGTTCAACCAACGCCCTGATCCGGCGATACCGCAAATTCAAATAAACCGCCATGGGAGAAATCGGAAGGTGACAAAGCCTGATAATGTGGAAGACATGGTCATCTCCATGGCCGATGACCTGATCAACTGGGCCCGGCAGTACAGTTTCTGGCCCATGTTCTTCGGTCTCTCCTGCTGCTTTATCGAGCAGATGGTGACCTACACTTCCCGTTACGACATCAGTCGCTTCGGCGCCGAAGTGCTCCGGGGGACCCCCCGGCAGGCGGATCTTCTCATCACCTCGGGCACCATCTTCAAGAAAATCGCCCCCGTGGTACTGCGCCTGTACGAACAGATGCCGGAACCCAAATGGGTTATGTCCATGGGCTCCTGCTCCAACTCCGGCGGCATGTACGACGTCTACAGTGTGGTCCAGGGCGTGGACCAGATCCTCCCCGTGGACATCTACATTCCGGGGTGCCCGCCCCGTCCCGAGGCGGTCCTTCAGGGGTTGACGCTCCTTCAGGAAAAGGTCAAAGGGGAAAGACCGACCCGTTCCGTTTTTCATATGGCAGGCGGCACCCAGGGCACTCAAAAACCGATCCGCATAGACGGCGTTACCAAATCCCGGGAGCCTCGGGGACCGGGTTATTACGGTACCCCTCCCAGAGGAACCGCAGTGACACCGCCCGATTTCCGGGAAAACCGTTCCGAAGGGATGTGGACCCCGCTGGCCCACCGCATTGAATTGAGCGATGGGGACAAGACGCTCAGCCGATCTCTTGCGGAACGGTTCGGAGACGATGTCCAAGAGATTCTTCATCCCTCGGACATGCCCACCTTCGAGGTGAAGGAATCCTCATTAAAGGACGTTTTGCGATTTTTAAAAGGTGACGCGACCCAAAGATTCCAGAGGCTGGATGATCTCACCGCCATCGACGAATCGACCCGCCGCGACCGTGAAAACTATCCTGACTACACTCTGGTGTATCACCTTCTTTCCTATGAATCGGCGAGCCGAATTCGGCTGAAGGTTCCGCTCAAAGGGGAAAACCCCACCACCCGGACCGTCACGGACCTCTGGCCCTCCGCCAACTGGTACGAACGGGAGGTTTTCGATCTTTTCGGGATCCGGTTTGCGGGGCATCCCCGACTGCGCCGCATTCTCATGCCGCCCGCCTGGGAGGGTTTTCCGTTGCGGAAGGGATTCAAGGGCCGGGCCACGGAGATGTCCCCCTACACCCACGACGATGCCAGAAACTTGCAGCCGCTCGATGCCAGTGAGTATTTTACCCCGGAAGGCGACGAAGAATATCTGATTAACATCGGCCCGCACCACGTAAGCACGCACGGCCTGATGCGCTATATTCTGTTGGCCAGAGGCGAGGAGATCCGCGGCCTGGACATGGACATCGGTTATCACCACCGGGGGGTGGAAAAGATCGGCGAACGCCAATCCTGGTTCCAGTTCATCCCGTATACGGACCGCGTCGATTACCTCAGCGGGGTGGCCAACAACATGTCCTATGTCCTTTCCGTGGAAACCCTGGCCGGCATCAAGGTGCCTGACAGGGCCCAATTCATACGGGTTATGCTGGCGGAGTTCTTTCGCATCAGCAACCACCTCATGTGGCTGGGTGAACTGGCTCACGACACGGGCGCCATGAGTCCCATTTTTTATACGGTCACAGACCGGGAAAGAATCATGGACATCATAGAGTTGATTACCGGCGCCAGACTCCATCCAGCCTGGTTTCGCCTGGGTGGTCTGGCGGCTGATCTTCCGGAAGGATGGAAGGAACCGATTCAGGATTTTATCCGTGTTTTCCCCGGCCGCATCAAAAGCTATGAATCCCTGCTGACCCACAACGCCATTTTCAAGGGCCGCACCATGGGAATCGGCCGGCTTTCCCAGGACGATGCCATCGAATGGGGGGTTACAGGACCTGTACTGCGGGGAAGCGGTCTCAACTGGGATATCCGAAAAAACATGCCCTACTCGGGATATGAGGCCTTTGACTTCGAGGTGCCCCACTTTGGTGAGGGGGACTGCTATGCCCGCTATCGGGTGCGCGTTGAGGAAATGCGCCAGAGCTTGAGAATCATTGAGCAGGCGGTTAAAAATATGCCGTCGGGCCGCCATGTCACCGATGACTACCGCTATGTCACCCCCCGGAAGGACGAGACCCTCAAGGATATCGAAACCCTGATTCATCATTTTGTCAATGTGACCCGGGGGCCTAAAATTCCGAAAGGAGAAGCCTACCTCACCACCGAGAGCGCCAGGGGGGAACAGGGGTACTATGTGGTTAGCGACGGGGGTACCACGGCCTATCGCATGCGGATCCGAACGCCCGATTTCGCCCATATCCAGGCCATACCGCTCATGGCCGTGGGAGGATCCATTTCGGACCTCATCCCCATCATCGGTTCCGTGGACTATGTGATGCCGGACACGGACAGATAGAGATTTCATGATGCTGCCGGAAGATAAAAGAGAACAGCTGCAAACACAGATTCTGGAAAGCGAAGCGCCCCGGGAAGAGGCGATTAATGTCATGTTCGCCCTTCAGAAACATTACGGTTATCTGAGCGACGAGGCGGTATCTGAAGCGGCCCATATGCTCGGCATGACAACCTTGGAAATAGAAGAACTGGCAACCTTCTACGACTTCCTCTACCGGGAGCCGGTGGGAACCTACGTGATCCACGTGTGCGACAGCAGCATCTGCTGGATGTACGGAGAGGAAACGGTCATGGATTACCTCTCCAAGACGCTTGCCATCGCACCCGGTGAAACCACGGCGGACGGGCTCTTTACCATTCTGCCGGTGTGCTGCGTGGGCTACTGCGACCATGCACCGGTCATGCTCATCAACGGCAAACCCTACGGCCCCCTGACCCCCGATGCCATTGACAGCATCCTTCTGGACATCCGGCTAAACCATCCGGAATGCGAGGAGGTGAAATGATGGCGGGAAGCCAATCCTTCATTCTGCATAACAGGCTTGAACACCAGACCATGACACTGGATGAATACCGCCGAACCGGCGGTTACCAAGGGCTCCGGGAACTACTCAACCATGAAGCACCGGAGAATATAAAAAAAACGGTGTTGGATTCGGGCCTTCAGGGGCGCGGAGGCGCGGGGTTTCCCGCCGGAAAAAAATGGCAACTGCTCCCCGATGACGCCCCCCATCCGCGGTATATTGTGGCCAACACGGACGAAATGGAGCCGGGCACCTTCAAGGACCGCCTGCTCCTTTCCGTGAACCCCCACACGGTGATCGAAGGGATGATCATCGCCGGTTACGCCAATTCCGCCCAGAAAGGATATTTTTTCATCCGCCCTTCCTACCAGCAGGTGGCGCTAAAGTTCGAAAAGGCCCTGTCGGAGGCCCGGGCCGGGGGATTCCTGGGCCAGAAAATTCTGGGCTCGGATTTTTCCTTTGAAATCGTGGTTCATCGCAGCGCCGGACGGTACATTTGCGGTGAGGCCAAGGGATTAATCCACGCCCTTCAAGGGGAACGGCCCCATCCCAACATCGAAGGGCATCTGACCGAAGAAGGCTTGTGGGGCAGGCCCACCATCGTCAACAACGCGGAGACCCTGGCTTATGTGCCCCACATCGTTCGTAACGGCGCCCAGTGGTTCCGGGACCTGGGAAAACACGACAAGGCTCCCGGAAACAAGATCTACAGCGTCTGCGGCCGGGTCAGACGCCCCGGGGTCTTTGAACTTCCCTTCGGGACCTCTTTAGGAGAAATCATCGAAGAACATGCGGGGGGGATGCTCCCCGGATACGAATTCAAGGCCTGCCTTCCCGGCGGCGCATCCACAAGGTACTTAACAAAGGAATTCTTTCACGTGGAAATGGACTTTGAGTCCATGTCGAAAATCGGCCCCGGTCATCGACTGGGGACGGGCGCCATCATGGTATTCGACCATACCTGTTGCCTGGTGGCCATCACCCTCAACCTGATTCAATTTTTTGCCAGGGAGTCGTGCGGCTGGTGCACCCCCTGCCGCGAAGGTCTCCCCTATATGGAGGCCCTCCTGGCCGCCATCGCAAGGGGAGAGGGGGAAGCTGATTTCCTGCCCCGTCTTCAGGAGATGTGCCGGCACATGCGCAATGCCTACTGCGCCTTTGCGCTGGGTGCGGCCTCCCCTGTTCAGGGGCTCATGGAGGATTTTGAGGATGAAGTGAAGGCCCATATCACACATAAGAAATGTCCGTTGGAACATGACGATCCCAACCAATGGCCTTTGCAGCCCATGCCGGGAATCGAAGATCTTGAAACCGGAAATGAGAGGCATCCGTCATGCCCAATTTGATTATCGACGAACGGGAAATCGAGGTTCCCAAAGGAACCAAGGTTATTGCGGCGGCAGAGCGCCTGGGGATCATGATTCCCAGGTTCTGCTACCACGAAGCCCTGGGTTCGGTGGGCGCCTGCCGCCTGTGCGCCGTGAAGTTCATTGAGGGCCATCGGAAGGGAATCGACATGAGCTGCATGGTGGAGGCCAAGGACGACATGGTCGTTTCCACCACGCATCCGGAGGCGGTGGCATTTCGAAAATTCATCATCGAGTGCCTCATGCTGAATCATCCCCACGACTGCCCCGTATGCGATGAAGGCGGTCAATGCCTGCTTCAGGACGAAACCGTGTCAGGCGGCCACGGTAGGCGCCGGTACCCGGAAAAAAAGCGCACCTATGAGGATCAGGACCTGGGACCCTTTGTACAGCACGAAATGAACCGCTGCATCCACTGCTTCAGGTGCCGGCGGTTTTACCAGGACTTTGCCGGGTACCGGGACCTGGGTGTTATGCAGATCGGGCATCGAGAGTATTTCGGCCGTTTTGAAAGCGGACGTCTTGAGAGTCCCTTTTCGGGAAATCTGATCGATGTCTGCCCCACGGGGGTCTATACCGACAAACCGTCCAGGTTCAAGGGAAGGCGATGGAACTTCGAACGGGGCCCCTCCCTTTGCCTTCATTGTTCCCTGGGATGCAACACAACGGGAAACGCCCGGTACCGTGAGATGGTGAGCTTGGAGGCACGAAACAACAAGGCGGTAAACGGCCATTTCATCTGCGACCGGGGTCGCTTCGGATTTGACTTTGCAAATCATGTGGATCGTCCCCGGACGGCGCGGGTGGACAAAAAACCGGTCACCTGGCAGGAGGGGGTCGAAACGGCGGCACGACGATTGAGGCATATTGACGGCCAAAAAGTGCTCTGCCTGGGATCGGAACGGTGCAGTCTGGAAGCCCAGTGGTCCCTGAAACAAATGTGCCGGAATTTAGATTGGCCCAACCCGCATTTTTTTGTGGAACCGGAGATTCAACGAAAGGTCACAACGGCCGTGGGCCTGCTGGATGAGACATTGGCCATCTCCATGGGAGAGCTTGAAAATTCAGATTTCATTTTGGCTCTCGGTGTGGACCCCATCAATGAAGCGCCCATGCTGGCGCTGGCCATGCGCCAGGCCCACCGCAGAGGTTCCACCATCGCTGTGGTGGACCCGAGGCCCGTATCCCTCCCCTTCTCCTTCTCCCATCTGGCGGTAACGCCGGACCATATGGATCTCTGCGCACAAGTGCTGGTTCAAAAGGCCTTTGATCCCAGAAGCGCTGGAAACCTTTCAGATGAGGCCGCACACGTTTTTGCATCACTTCCCAACACCTACACACCGAACCCGGATCTTCAAGGACGGCTCAAAGATCTCGGTCAAAAGCTCGGAGAAAGCCTGAAACCGGTGGTGGTATGCGGCACGGACATGGTCCGGCCCCATACGCCCGGTCTGGCCGCGCACATGGTCCGATTTCTTCGTGAAAAGGTGGACGGTGCACGGCTTTTCCATGTGCTGCCGGGACCCAATGCCTTCGGCGCCGGGATGTTGACTTCCCCGGAAGAACCCGGATCGGTACTGGAAATTCTGGAAACGGGAAACATCGAAGCCCTGATCCTGGTGGAGCAGGATCCCTTTTGGTCATATCCGGACCGGGAACGGCTCGAGCACGCTTTAAAGAAAGTGGAATTTCTGCTCGTGCTCGATTACCTTCCTTCCATGGCTGTGGAAAAGGTCCAGGTGGTTCTCCCCACATGCTCCCACTTTGAACGGTCGTCCGCAAGCTTCATCAATCACGAGGGCAGACTTCAGAGAACTTCTCCCATTCACCGGGGCGGAACGCCCATCAGCCAAGTGAGCGGAGGAAAACACCCACCCAGAACCTTCCTGGACCACATCCCCGGCGGAGACGCAAAGGCCGCCCATGAGGTTCTGGCGGAGCTCTACGGGGCCGTATCAGGTGAAAAAGAAGGGGCACTGTTGAACGGTCTTCAGGACTGGCTGGCGGAAAAAGATGCGCCTTTAAAAGGTCTTTCCCATCAAAAGGATGGCATTCGCGTTGTTCCCGAAGGGGTTTTGGAAGATGTTGTTTTTTCGTGGAGAAAAAGTGAAACGATACCTCAGAAGAAAGGCTTGGAACTTCTCCTCACCCACTGGACCTTCGGTACGGAGCAACTCTCCGCCCATTCCCGTCCCGCAAGGAAGGGGGAACGTGCCCCCAAATTGATGATGCATCCCGAAGATGCCCGCCGGTTAAAGTTGGCGGATAAAGACCGGATCGCTCTTTCTCTGGACAGGGGGGAAGTGGTTGTGGAACTGGAGATCGCACCCAACATGGCCCCCGGCGTGATCATTCTTCCCAGGCATCGCAAGCTCCAGTGGCAAAAGTTAAAAGAATGGCCGGTCATGGTACAGGATGATGGCATTCGCAAGACAGAGGGACCGAAGTGATGATGTGGCTGCTGGGCATGATCCTGTTGGTGATTAAGCTCCTTTTCGCGCTGGTGGGACTTCTGCTGGTGGCGGGGTGGCTCACCTTCGGGGAACGGAGACTCCTGGGATGGTTTCAACTGCGGCCGGGACCCAATCGGGCCGGTCCGGGGGGACTTCTGCAGCCCATTGCGGATATTATCAAACTGCTGCTCAAGGAAGATCTCACGCCACAGGGGGCCGACCGGTGGATCTTCCGCTATGCACCCGCCGTCGTGGCTTTAACGGCCTTTCTCATCTTTGCGGTGGTCCCCTTTGGAGAAACCTGGACTCTTTTCGGAAAGCCCTTTCCCATGGTCATCACCGATTTGAACGTGGGGCTCCTTTTCGTGCTGGCCATGAGCTCAATCAGCGTCTACGGAGTGGTTCTGGGCGGCTGGGCGTCCAACTCCAAGTTCAGTCTGCTGGGAGGAATTCGCGGCGCCGCCCAGATGATCGGTTACGAGCTTCCCCTGGGCCTGTCGCTGGTGCCCATTGTCATGTTGGCCCAATCCTTCAGCCTAATGGACATTGTCAAGGCTCAATCCTCGTATCCCTTCATCCTGGTTCAGCCGGTTGCCTTTCTCATTTTTTTCATCAGCGCCCTGGCGGAGATGAAGCGCATTCCTTTTGACATTCCCGAGGCTGAAAATGAACTGGTGGCCGGCTACCACACCGAGTACAGCGGCATGCGCTTCGGTCTTTATTTTCTGGGGGAGTATGTGACCATGGTGGTTCTGGGGGCTCTGGCCGCCGTCTTCTTCTTAGGGGGATGGCGAGGTCCGGTTCTGCCCTCCATCCTCTGGTTTTTCATAAAGGTGACGATGGTCGTCTTTGTACTGGTGTGGTTGCGGGCCACCCTGCCGAGGTTACGATACGACCAGCTAATGCACCTGGGATGGAAGGTGTTGATACCGGCGGCGTTGCTCAACATCGTGGTGACGGGAGCAGTCGTCTTATGGATCTGAGTTTGAAATTCTATATGGGAATCGGAAATGGATGAAGAAAAAGACGGATATGTAAGAGAGACCCTGGAGATTTTCGGCGGACTGGCCAGAGGATTGGGAACCACCCTGGTCCACCTGTTCAAGCGGAACGTCACCGAAGAATATCCGGAATACAAACGGCCTTTGTTTGAGAGAACCCGAGCCCGGATCATCCTTACACGGGATCCGGACGGCGAAGAGCGCTGTGTGGCCTGTTTCCTCTGTGCCGCCGCATGCCCGGTTAGCTGCATTTCCATGGAGGGTGCCGAACGGCAAGATGGCAGGCGTTGGGCAAGCTGGTTTCGCATCAATTTTGCCCGGTGTATTTATTGCGGACTTTGCGAAGAAGCCTGCCCTACTCTGGCCATACAACTGACATCTCATTTTGAATTCTGTGACAACGATATCCTCAATCTGATGGCGGAAAAGAAAGATCTTCTGGTAGATCACGGTGGAAAAAACAGCGAATACAATTTTTACCGTCACGCGGGTGTGGCCATGGTGGAAGGCAAAGGTGCCCACATCAATGAAGACCCACCGGTAAATGTGAAGAGCAACATGCCTTGAGGGGGAGCATTACAATATGACATTTTACGGCATCATATTTTATCTCCTGGCAGGCCTTCTCCTGATCTCAACAGCCCTGGCGGTTTCCCGCCGAAGACTGGTGCATGCCATCGTTTACCTGATTATTTCCTTTTTCACCACCGCCCTGCTCTTCTATCTTCTGGGCGCCCCCTTTCTCGCAGCCCTGGAGGTGATCATCTACGCAGGAGCCATCATGGTCATGTTTCTTTTCATCATCGTGACCCTGCAACTGGAAAAAAAGGAACCGGAAAGGGAATCTTCTCTTCGCGTCTGGCTTCCGGCTGTTGTTTTGGCCGGCATCTCCCTGGCTTTGACGGCTGTCCTTATGTGGGCGGGTTCGGACCATGGGCACTTGCTGAAGCCGGCCATGGCTTCCCCCAGGGAATTCGGGGGCTACCTCTTCCGGGAATTCTGGCTTCCCGTGGAAATAGCCTCCTTCCTTCTGTTCGTGGCACTGGCAGGGGCCTTATATCTGGGAAGAGAACGGACAAACGGGCAGAAAACAACCGATTCCAAACCGGAGGCGTCATGATGGTTCCATACGGCCATGTCCTCATTCTATCCACAATTTTATTTTTCATGGGTGCCGGATGCGCCCTGGCGCGCCGTAATCTAATCATGATTCTTGTTGGTGTGGAAATCATGCTGAATGCTGCAGGAATCGGTTTTGTGGGCGCTTCGCTCAGATGGGGTGAGTTGGCGGGACAGGGATTTGTCCTCTTTATTATGGCAGTGGCCGCCTCGGAAGTGGCCGTGGGCCTTGCCTTGATCATTTTCGTGCGTCGGCACACCGGATCAATGAACGCCGACAAATACCGCTTACTGAAAGGATAGGGGAATCGGTTTGAAAGCGATTCTTTTTCTATTGATTATTTTCCCTCTCGCAGGAGCGACCCTCAACGGGCTCTTCGGCCGGCGTTTGCCCAGGAAAATCGTGGAGATCATCGCCTGTGCCGCCCTTCTGTGCAGTCTTTTGATGGCAACAGCCGCCATTATCAACATGGGCGGAGGAACCTTCAATTTCGTCTTATTTCAATGGTTTCAAGCGGGAGATCTTTCGGTGGCCATGGACATCCACTATGATGCCTTAGCTGCGATTATGGCCCTGATGGTCACCTTCGTAGCGTCCATCATTCATTTTTACTCGGTCTCCTTCATGCGCAACGACACGGATTACGTCCGTTACTTCTGTTATCTCAACCTCTTTGTTTTTTCCATGCTGGTGATCGCTCTGGCCGACAGTCTCGTTTTCGTGTACCTGGGATGGGAAGGGGTGGGATTCTGCTCCTACGCCCTGATCGGTTTCTGGTACGGCGACCCGGTGAAGGCCACGGCGGGCAAAAAGGCCTTCATCATGACCCGGATGGGGGATATCGGCTTCGGAGTGGCCGTGGCCGTTCTATTCGCTCATTTCGGGACCTTTTCCATCACCCATATCAACCCCTTGGCTGCCACTTTGAGCACCGGATCGGCTACGCTGCTAACGCTTTTGTTTCTTTTCGCCGCCGTGGGCAAATCGGCTCAGTTGCCGCTCACCACATGGCTCCCGGACGCCATGGCAGGGCCGACACCCGTCTCCGCCCTGATCCACGCCGCCACCATGGTCACGGCGGGCGTCTACCTGCTCATGCGTTTGTTTCCGGTAGTTCAACAGTCTCCCCAGGGGATGCTGGTCATCGCCGGTGTGGGCGCTGTAACGGCCTTTTACGCTTCCCTCTCCGCCCTGGCCCAGAGGGACATCAAACGGGTGCTGGCCTATTCCACCATCAGTCAAGTAGGGTACATGATTCTCGCGGTGGGTGTGGGCGACATGGTGGGCGGAATGTTTCATCTTCTCTCCCATGCCTTTTTCAAAGCCCTTCTCTTCCTCTGTGCCGGATGCGTCATCCAGGCCCTTGCTGATGAACACGACATTTTCAAAATGGGCAACCTGGACCGGCACCTTCCCGGAGTTTTCTGGCTCATGCTCGTCGGCGCCCTTTGCCTGAGCGCCTTTCCCACCCTGGGGGGATATTTCAGCAAGGACCGGATTCTTTTGTCCACCTTCATCCAACCAGGGATAGCCTACAAGGTTTGCTGGGCACTGGGAATGAGCGCCGCTTTTCTGACGGCCTTATATACCTTTAGAATGTTCTTTATCGCCTTTCTCAAAAGACCTGATGGAAAAAAAGCCTCGGAAATGCACCAAATTCCACGGTTCTTGGTCATCATCTTGATTCCGTTAGCCATCGTGGCGCTGTGCGACGGTCTTCTGAACCTTCCCTTCGGCGTCGGAAAACGATGGCTGGGGCATTTTCTCTTTTCAGTTCCCGGTGCAGTAGTGGATGTGCGGGCTTCCACCGACCTTTTCTTGGGCATGGGCATTTTAAGCGCCTCCCTTTCCCTTTCGGGAATTGCCCTGGCCTGGTTCCTTTATCGAAGACCTCAGGAGGCAAGGGAGAAGGGCTGGCGCGCAGTGCTTTTTTCCGCTTTTTACCTGGATACCGCATACCGTTACTGGATCGTTCAGCCCTACCGGTGGGCGGCGACCCTGCTATGGCGGCAAATAGACGAAAAACATCTCGACGCGAACATCGAGGGTTTCGGCATCAGTTTTAACGCCGCAAGCCTCATGATGCGGGTTTGGTCCACGGGTAGGCTTTCCACCTATCTCAAAGCCTTTCTGGTGGGACTGGCGGGGCTGCTCTGTCTTCTTGTGGGCAGGGTCACCCTCTGGTAAAGGAAATGATCCAATGAACGGATTTCCGCTTCTGACTGCCATCATTTTCCTGCCGCTCCTGGGCGGACTCGTCCTCCTGGCTCGGCCGGATCGCCCAGGTTTCTGCCGCATGGTATCCTTGGGCGTAACCCTTGGAGACCTTGCGCTTGTGGTGCTTCTTGTCTTTTTGGGCATGGAAAATGCCGCAGGACAATGGTTCCGGATGGAGGACTACGCCTGGATACCTTCCGTGGGAATCCGTTATACCCTGGCGGCAGACGGTGTAAGTCTCATGCTCCTCCTTTTGACCGCTTTTCTGGGGGTGCTTTCTGTTCTCGTCTCCTGGAAACAGATCAGGGAAAAGGTCAGCAGTTATTATTTTTTCCTACTCTTCACGCTGACCGGAATTCTGGGCGTGTTTCTGGCAACGGATCTCTTTCTTTTCTATTTTTTCTGGGAAATTCAGATTATTCCCATGTTCTTTCTGGTGGGAATCTGGGGACATGAACAGCGTTCGCGAACGGCCATGAAGTTCATCCTTTTCACCATGACCGGCAGTCTCTTCATGCTGATTGCCATCATCGGTCTATACGTCATCCATGGCCGTCAGACCGGAATCTACACCTTCGCCCTTCCCCACCTGCTCGAAACCTCTCTTTCCATAGGCACCGAGGGGTGGCTTTACGCCGCCTTCATGCTCTCTTTCGGCGTTAAAATCCCCATGGTACCGCTGCACACCTGGCTCCCTGACACCCACACCCAGGCACCCACAGCAGGGAGTGTGATTCTGGCGGGTCTCCTTCTGAAAACCGGAGTCTATGGCATCTTCCGCTTCGCTTTACCCCTTTTCCCCCTTGCGTTTCGGGCTTTCGCACCCGTGCTCATGGTGCTGGGCCTCATCGCATTGTTCTATGCCTCTTGGATTGCCCTTTCCCAGGTGGACATCAAACGCCTGATCGCCTATTCCAGTATCGGCCATATGGGTCTGGTGGTGCTCGGTCTGGCCGTTTTGAATTCCATCACCCTCAGCGGATCGCTTCTTCAGATGATCAACCACGGCGTCTCCACCTCCGCCCTCTTCATTCTGGTCGGCATGCTCAATGAACGGATTGATTCCCGACAATTCAGGGACTTCGGTGGTTTATGGAAAAAGATGCCGGTTTTCAGCGCATTCTTCCTCTTTTTTTCCATGGCGGCGCTCGGTCTGCCGGGGCTGAATAATTTTGTAGGCGAAATTCTCATCCTTATCGGTACCTACAGGGTGCACCCGGTCGCCGCCGTTTTCGGATTTGCAGGGCTCCTTTTCGGCGTTGTCTACGTGCTGAGAATGATCCAGGATACCATCTTCGGAGAATTCCCGGGAGAAGAAACAACCCTCCGGGACTTGGAAGCCCGTGAGATCATTATTTTGGGGACTCTTGCGCTGAGCGTCCTCTTCCTGGGCCTTTGGCCCGAACCGGTCCTCAACCTCTTTCAAGAACCCGTAAATGCCCTGATCAGCGGCATCTCTTAAAGGAGGGATAAAGAGCTATCATGGAAAGTACGTGGATCCTCATTTTCCCCGAAATCATTCTCGCGACGGGAGGTTTGCTGATTCTCTGCACCGGCGCCTTTCAGGAAAAAAAGGAAGGGCAGCTGATCTTCTTCCTGTCGCTGATTTTTCTGGGAGGCGCCATCGGGGCTTCCGTATTCGTTCCATTATCCGGCACATCCCTGAACGGCATGTTGGATGGAGGCGGCTATGCGCGGCTTTTCAGCACGCTGATCTTTTGCATTGCTTTCTTCTGCGTTCTTTTCTCCTTCAACTACGCCAAAAACCACAGTTTCGATGGAGATGAGTACTACGCAATCCTTCTCTTTTCTGTTCTCGGAATGGATCTGGCGGCCAAAGCCGCCCACTGGCTCATCTTTTTTCTGGGTCTGGAACTGCTCTCCATTTCCCTCTACATCCTGATTGCCATCCGCAGGGACGATCCGTTTTTTGGAGAAGCGGGACTCAAATACCTGATCACAGGCGCCGTGGCCGGTGCATTCCTGGTCTTCGGCATCGGTCTCTGGTATGCGGGATGCGGATCATTGTCGGTGATCACCCGTCTCTCATCCGGTGCTCAAGCCGCAGATATCCCGATCATGCTGGCGGCCCTGGCACTGATTCTGGTGGGGATCGGTTTTAAGATCTCCATGGTCCCCTTTCATCTATGGACCCCCGATGTTTATCAAGGTTCCCCTGCACCGGTAACCGCGTTCCTGGCCACCGGGTCAAAAGTGGCGGTGTTTGCCTTTCTCATTCGTTTCTGTTTTCACATGCCGGACCCACTCTGGGGGCCGGTTCAACCGATCCTCTGGGTCCTCGCCTTTCTGACCCTTGTGGCGGGCACACTGACCGCTCTCAGTCAGTCCCAACTAAAACGCCTTCTGGCTTATTCTTCCGTGGCACAGATGGGGTACCTCACCATGACGCTTCTGGCCGTGAAAATGGAAAGCGGACTTTTCGCCCTGGCCTTCTATCTCATGGTCTATGCGGCCATGGATCTGGGGGCCTTCGGGATCATCGCTTCGCTGTCCGACGAACGGGAGGACCGCGACGCGCTTGAAGCCTATGAGGGAATGGGATACACGCACCCCTGGAGCTCGGCCGTCCTCACATTCTCTCTCCTCTCCCTCGCAGGGCTCCCCCCCACCGCCGGGTTTGTGGGGAAGGTGATTCTTTTCAAGGCGGTCCTTCAAGCCGGAGCAGTTTCTCTCGCCATCATTGCCATCGCCATGACTGTCCTTTCCATATATCTCTACATGAAGGTGGTAGCAATCCTTTACATGCGACCTGCCTCGGCAACCAAACCGGCTTTTCAAATGGGCCTTTATGAACAAATGGGGGGCGCTTTTATTTTGACCTTTCTACTGTGGGCGGGAGTGGCCTCTTCTCCTCTACTGAAGATTATTGAAAGCATGGTGCAGATGGCAAACTAGCATCCTTCATCGTCCTGACCACCCTGACGGTGAGCGTTTTCTTGCTTGTGAGCATTTTCCGGACTATTCTTTGGCGACGTTATCTTTCATTGGGCGTTTCCTAGCGTACTCAACCCATTCGATTTCTCGAGAAATGGAATCAACGACCGTTTCACAGCGAAGCTCAACGGGCAGCACCGTCCAGGTATAGGTTTCCACTTCCATTGGAATTTCGCCGGGAAAAAGGGGCAGAATCCGCTCGAGGAAAAAGCGGGTGGTAGAGCACTCCGCCGTGGCCTCGAGAAACACTGGAACATGAAAATGAACCCGCCACTCTTCCACGTTGTCCGGGGCGGCCGCGATGGCCTGATCAAGATCGGCAAAGCGCAGCAACTGTCCCGCCTCCGTTCTGCCTACCGTCTGATGCAGATAACATGATTCGCAAAATTGTTCGAGCCGGCCAATATCAGGATGCCGTAGGCTAAGCGCAGAAGAGACCTGGACGTGACCAATCCTGATCTCGTGGGCGGCAAACTGATGTAGCGATTCGGCAGGGTCTTCATACTGAAGCGCCTGGTGACAACAGTCGTAGCAGACCGCCAGAAGTGAACGGTGGCTCGGGGACAACGCCAGTCGGCTGAAAAAGGCGACCATATCAGCGGTCGTTTCCAGCAGGCAGGCCGGTTCCGGTTCCAGGGAGAGAAGGATCTCTTTGCCGCTTTTTTGGCGTAGCTCCTCCAGATAATCAAGCGCAGCCACGAGATTTTTTTTAATCTCAGGAAAGTCCTTTTCGCTGAGGCTTGTACGAAAGCCGGCCGGCACCGTGGAAATCGAACCGGTCATTCCGTCGGGTAGCCACTCGGCCAGCAGTGCGGCGACCTTTTTGGTGTAGGTGAGACGTTGCGGATAACGCCAGTCCGGGAAATAGACGGATTCCTTGACCGGCGTATTGTGGAAGGTTCCATAGGGGAATGCGTTAATGGTGGCCACATAGACGTTGTTGTCCCGGCACCAGCCATAAAAGTCATCAGCATCACGTGCGTTCATCTCTTCGGCTGCTCTTCCAGAAATGCGCAGTCCCAACGAAAACGGCGCATCGGGGGAGACTCGCTGTTTGACAGGCGGGACATGGCGGCGGACTGCTAAATAAATCTCCTGCCAGGTCTCCCCAGGATGAATGTTGGTGCAGTATGAAGTTGTCACCATCAATTGCGCTCCTATCATCCGACACGGTTGCGGCCCTGTTGAGCGGGGGATCGTCTTCTTGTGCCGAATTGTCGTTCCAGTTCGTCAATACAAAGCATCATCAGCTCTGTATCGATCCACTGTACTTCCTTTCTGCAGCCGATCGAGCTCAATAGGGTAATGCAGAGTTCCCCTCCGAGGTGTTCCTGGAATTCGACCAGGGCAACCGGAATGTCGAGCCTTGTGAGTGCCGGGTGGTACAGAGGCAGCGCCAGGTCTTCCAGCAGACTGAAAATCTGCTGCAACTCGTTTTTTGTGATCAGTCCAACGTGCCAGGAATAGAGAGAATCCAGGGCCATGCCGATGGCCACGGCCTCTCCGTGGCAGAGACGTCCGCCGGTCATCTCCTCCAGTTTATGGGCCGACCAGTGTCCGAAATCGAGGGGCCGGGCTGAGCCCATTTCAAACGGGTCTCCGGCGCTAGCAATATGATCCATATGCAGGGCAGCGCAACGATAGATCATCTCAGCCTCGGCATGCCGCTCAAATAGAGCCAGATCGTGTCGCCTGGCATAGAGAAAGTCGAAAAATGGGCGGTCCTTGATCAGCGCCATTTTGACCGCTTCGGCAATACCCGACCGCCGGTCTCTGGGGTAGAGAGTATCGAGAAAGGCACTGTCGTTGATGACGGCATACGGTGGGGCGAAGGTCCCCAGGAAATTTTTGCGGCCCATGGCATTGATGCCGTTTTTGACTCCGATTCCTGCATCGTTTTGGGCCAGAACAGTGGTTGGAAAGCGGATGAGTCGGACGCCTCTATGGGCGTTGGCAGCAGCATAGCCCACCGCGTCGAGAACAGCTCCGCCGCCGATAGCCAGTACGAAGGACTGCCGACAAATATGATGGATCCGAATTGCTTCGATCACCGTATCGATAACGGAAGGCCGGCTCTTGCAGCCTTCTCCACCGGTTACTGTCAGAATCGGCTCACAAAGCTCAATCACATCACGGTTAGCTTCGGCATGGGCGGTTAATTTTCTGCCAAGGGATGGTGTGGCGTTCATCACGCCTGAGTCGATGAAGGCAAGCACCTTGTGCCGTTTTGCCCCCGCTTGAGCGAGCAGGGAAGCAAGGATCTGACAGCCGGAATGAAAGACATCCCGTTCGAAAAAAACAGGGTAGGTGTAGCGTATGGTAAAATGCTGCACAAGTGTGCGCATAGGCAAACTCCAGTATTCTCTTCACATGCAGGTAAAAATGCTCGTAGCCGGATGCGCGCCTGCCTTTGCTGGTGAACAAGTGTTTTGAACTAATTGTTGAGACAAGCGAACAGCATGCTTAAAAATGAGCTCCAGCGTGTGAGAAATCGACATTTCCGTTTAATAATCTTTTCGTTCAATGGCGTCGAATGGGTTTCCGTCAAAAAGTTGTAGCAACTGCCTCAAGATTGTGTTAGAATATATTATTATACCACCATAAGGAATTTTTTGAAAGTCTAAAATAAGTTGACAATCTGTATGAGCGCTGAAAAAATATTTTTTCCTTCGGGTGGCCCGTCGCCCAGGCCTGTGATTTCACAGAAAAAACGCATTCCCGAAAATTGTCGCACTTGTCTCTCTTAAATGGGCCGTGGCCCGAACGTGCGGTTCGGCTGAAAGGGCGGATTTTTGTGAATTTTTGGATGAATCGAAAGGATCATAACCCTCGGAAAACCAAACGAAACCATCGGAGGTCATTTGCATGGAGGAATTCGAGCTTGAAAAACTGCGGGAATTTGACGGCAAGGAAGGCAAACCTGCGTATGTCGCCTACAACGGCAAGGTTTACGATGTGAGCGGCAGCAAACGCTGGAAAGGCGGCCTTCACATGAACCGGCACCACGCAGGGAACAACCTGACCTCCGACATTCAGGCGGCACCCCATGAACCGAGCGTGATCGAGAGATATCCGCAAGTGGGGATCGTAAAAAAGGAGAAGAAAACCGACCGTCAACTGCCGCCAATGCTCTCCCGGATTCTGGAGAGGGTGCCCTTTTTCAGAAGACACCCGCACCCCATGACCATTCATTTTCCCATTGCCTTCACCTTTGCCGCCCTTGGTTTCACCTTTCTCTATGTCATAACGGGATTGAAGAGCTTTGACATCACGGCGTTTTACTGCCTGGGGGCCGCCGTTTTCTTTACCCCCGTCGCCATTTTGACCGGCTTTTTCACCTGGTGGGTGAACTACGGCGCCAGGCCCGTCCGGCCGGTAAGAAAGAAACAATATCTCTCTTTTCTGCTTCTTTCCATCGAGATCATACTTTTTCTCTGGCGATGGCAAAACCCGGACCTTCTTCAATCCCTGAGATGGCAGAGCATCATTTATCTTTTACTCATCCTTTTCATGTTCTTCGTAGTGACCCTGATCGGGTGGTTCGGCGCCAGTCTGACGTTTCCCATTGAAAAACCGACGACCAGATAAGCTAATTTCCAGA
>Ga0315542_1000353_pt1 | contig 28393 bp, 17 predicted proteins | sample SalMarSW160120MG_FD_202541 | JGI IMG/M metagenome (GOLD analysis project Ga0315542, IMG submission 202541) | Salt marsh sediment microbial communities from the Plum Island Ecosystem LTER, Massachusetts, United States - Salt Marsh Sediment SW1601-20 ... | reverse complement strand
AATTCCCACTCGTGTTTCGGCCAGGCTGTTGACCACTGAGTTCCAGAGCCCGTAACCTGATTCCCGCTGACAGTGGCTGTTCCTTCACTATAATAGAGAAAGAACGATTTATCCTCGGTGGCGTCGTGGCCCCAGCTGGTGGTATCATGCACGTCAATACCGGCGTTTTCAAAGGCAGCTCCGTACCTAAACTGATACCCATCATTCCCTTCATGGAAGCCCTCTGCCCGGACAAAGAGATCCTTGCGGGAGGGGTTGAGCCTCAGGTGCTGCAGTGCACCTCCCACAGTCGGAGTATAGACTATCCCCCGGTACTCTTCAAAGTTCGTGAAGCCGTCACCCGGGGGCGCCGTGTAGGACCCGGGGTTGTCGAAAAGAATGGCATCGGTGTCGGCATTGGGATCCAGCCCAGTCAGATCCCCATAGGCAGTCCACGCACTGCTTATTCCGTTCTTGTCTGAACCTTCAGGGACCCACTTCTGTCCTATGGAGTTGCCTGAGACCGGGTCGGTCACCAGCACCTTGGTCCTGCCGCCGTAATCCCAGGAGTGGAGATAGCACGTATATTTTCCATCCTCTCCACGATCCACAGTCACAGTGCCCTGGTTGAAGCAGTCCACAGAGTTGCACTCATCCAGCGAGTCCAAAGGGCTGGAGGTGAGGCCGAAATCGGGCCCATGATACTGATACCAGGCCGGGTAATTGCCCCCGTCCGCCATGTCTGCAGGATCCGGATCGTTCTCCGTCCTGCCGGGGTAGTTGGAGGTCATCCGCAGGCTGAAGACCGCCGATTCCGGGGCCTGCCCCTCTTCAGTCCATGTGGCTTCAAGCCTGTAAGTCTTGCCGAATTCCGGAAGTCCGTCACCGCTCCCGAGATCGGTCACCGCAAGATCAAAAGCGATGGTCTGCGGAACGGTGGGATTGGTACCGCTCTGATACTCCTCAAAGTTGGTCAGTCCGTCCTGATCGTCATCGTCCCCCGCAGCACCGGCCGTTGGTGATCCGGCAAAGTACTCCTCCTCCCACCAGTTAGGAAGGCCGTCGCCGTCGATGTCCGGGTTCAGGCAGTCGGGCCAGAGGTATCCTGCCTTTTCATGGCCGGCAGGATACCAGGCACTGTTATAGTTCGGCGGGGTTGCCGCAAGGCCGCTCGCGCACTCTTCTGATGCGCACAGGGGATCGCTCCCGCAGGCGATCTCGTCGTCGTTGAGGTAGTGGTCCCCATCCACATCCAGGGGATCATCCGCGCTCGGCTCACTCCCCTGTGCAGAAAGGTCTTCATCCACGTTTGTGGCGCCAGGGACACGCGTGATGACAATGTCTTCGCTCCCGGTATTACCGAAGATATCGGTGGCCGTGACCCGCACCGTCACAGGCTCTCCTGCTATCTCCGGCAGGGGAATGGGGGATGTGCTCCAGCTGCTGGTTCCGCTGGCCGTCCAACTTACCTGACCTCCCCCGATGACTTCCCACGAGACAGATGCCACTTCTGTGTCGTCATTTGCAAGGCCGCTCAGGCTTATGTTTTGCAATGTTGTCGTGTAAGCACCCTGACCTGTCGGACTTATGATCAACACGGTTGGGGTTTCGCTGTCCCTGACGATCGTAATGGTATCCGTGGCCGCGTACTCAGTCCAGTCCCCGGCCCCTTCTGCCGTAACCAGAATCGCGTTTCCGCCCTCTGAAAGGGGCACCTCCGCGCTCCATAATCCATTCTCCGAGCCCGGAGTCACCGTGGTCTGTGACCCGCCATTGTTCACTGTAATGCTATCCGCATTAACCGATGTTCCGCTGATGGTTATGGTTGTGGTGTCTTCGTTGGTAAAATAGGGGCTCATTGCCGGGCTTGTGATCACCACATAAACCGGGACGCTTGGGTCAGAGCCCTCCCGGTATTCCTGCAGGTTGCTCACCCCGTCGCCGTCATAGTCGTCAGCGGCTCCGCAGGTCGGGCAATCGATCGAGCCGTCGAAATAGTTCTCCTCCCAAGAATCCGGCAGGCCGTCGTCATCCACATCCCTGAAGGTCGATGTTTCCAGTGCACCCATATCCCACGAGAGCCCTTTGGGCCTGCTCAGGCCGTTCACGTCCAATCCCGGCTCTGTGGCTGACGTCCCGTCGATACAGAGGGAGGCAGGCTTCAGGGTGTAGTCGCCTGCAGCCGCATCAGTAAACTCTGGATCTATCGAGAGGTTCGTCGGAGGCAGGTCGATCTGGTTTAGAACCCCGATGTTGTTTTCGATCAGATTGCCGGGATCAAAATCCCCTTCCAGCGACACGTCTGCAGGAGGATTATTACCTCTGCCGTTCCCGTAAAGGATATTGTACTTGATCAGCGGCTCGGCACCGTCCTCAATCACGAGGCCGACGGTGGTATTGGCGGTGACGGTGTTGCTGGCCACGGTCACGTCCGAAACCTCGGCCAGCCGGATACCGTCCGGATTATCAAAAACAAGGTTCCCGGCTATCTCTATCACAGCCGAATCACCTGCATAAACCCCGGTACAACCGTTGTCATAGATCCTGCATCTTTTTACTACGCCGGACCCGTTCATTAGCACGATGCCGCCGTAGCCGCCGGCCACGCCTCCCGGGTTGTTCCCGCTCACCGTGCACCCGATCACTTCGTTACCGAGACCGGCCAGGAGGACCACCCCATTGCGGGTATTATCCTGTACTATCGTGCCCATAATCTGATTCTCGTCGGGAGCTTCACTGCAGCCGTCCAGGAGGATCCCGTCTTCGTGGTTTTCAAGCACAAAACCATTCCGTACAATGTTATTTGAGCTGCCTGCGGCAATCTCGATCCCGGTATCGCAATTGGTGATCACCGTGTCGCCGAGGTCAATATCCAGCAGGTAGTTCTCCCGGATATCCATACCCGTTGAGCAATACTGGACTCTGACACCGGAAAGATGCAGGCAGGCCGCGTCCGTGGCAAACCCGATACCCACGTCGTAATTCTGAATAGTCACGTTCTGGAGGATGATCTCTTCCGAGCCCTGATCCAGCAGCAGACCGTACTGTTCGGTCGACTGCCCGTCAAGGGTGAAGTCGACAAGATGGTTCCCCTTTCCTGAAACATCTCCAAATTTCTGGAGCGTCATCGGGCCTTCGACCGTGTTGGCCGTTCCTTCCAGCACGAAGTTCCGGCTGTTGCCGGAGACACTTCCGCCCGCAAACAGGTTGCCGGAGCTTGCAGGCCCCATGTTGACCCCCGTACCGGACCCGCTGATCTGCACATCCGTCATCCGGTTGCCCGAACCCGCCGCGATGGCAATGCCGGTTTCGATATTGTCACTGACAACCGTTCCCAGAATCTCATTGTCATCCGGCGTCTCCATGCAGGCCTCAAACCGTATGCCAGTGACATTGCCTTCAATGGTGCCGTTCGAAACCGTGTTGTTGGAACTGCCGGCACGGAACAGAACGCCTGCATCGCAACCCGTAATGATTGATCCCGCCAGGTCCACGTTGATCAGGTAGTTTTCCAGGAACTCCACACCGGCACGACATCCCTCTATATTCACCCCTGAACCGGTCAGACACATACCGTCCGTGGCAAATCCGATCCCCACGTCCAAGCCCTCTATGGTGCCTCCACTCACGGTGAAAGCTTCCACTCCCATTCCAAACAGGACGCCGTACTTTCCAGACCCTCCAATTGTCGCGTTGACCAACTGGTTTCCCGTTCCTCCCGAGACTTTGACCCCCTCCCCACTATTGCTCTGAATGAGGCCGTTCCTGATGATGTTGCCCGACCCCTCCGCACAGACCTCAACACCAATCTCACATGATCGGACTTGGGCGTTGTCCAGGTCGAGGTCCAGCTGGTAACTTTCCGCAAGCTGCACCCCAGTCCCACAGTTGTGGATATCCACATTCGTCAGAGTTGCACAGCCCCCGTCCGTGCTGAAAACCAGGCCTGCGCTGAAATTGACCATCTCAAGGCCGTCGACGGTCACATTGGCCGAAAGGGGTGAAAAGATGAATCCCTGGGTCCAGGATGACGCCCCCATGCCGTCAACCTTTACCACACCTGAAGTATTAGAAGTGGCAATAGTCACATTCTGGCTGGTGGTCAGCGGTGCATCGGGCTCCGGATTTCCAATCCCATACGTGCCTGGTGCAACATAAATGGTGTAAGACGTCCCAGACTCCAGAAGATTGAGTCTGGTAAAACCGGCATGAAGCGACTTGAGAGGATACGATTTGGTTCCTAGGTTCAGGTCGCTGCCGCTCTCTTTGTCGACAAAAATACCCCCCTGAAAAACAGAAGCCTTCGGAAAGGATTCCGGATCTGTCGCAGAGGTCCCCGCCTGAACCTCCCACAGATCGGTCCAGTGGTCTCCGTCACTATCTTTCAGGTGCGGATTGCTCCCGGCATCCTGTTCTCCGGTATTGGTCAGCCCTTCCGAATCAAAATCCTCTTCTCCGTCCAGGATTCCATCATTGTCAGTATCGGGATTCAATGGGTTCAGGTACCCGCCTCCGCCGTAATGCTCTTCCCACTCGTCTAAAAGGCCGTCATTGTCGTCATCCAGGTCACAGGCATCGCCGAGGCCGTCGCCGTCGTAGTCCGCCTGGTCAGGATTGTATGCATTGGGACAGTTGTCGCATGCATTTCCCAACCCGTCCCCATCCACGTCACCATAGGAGATCACGGAAATGAAAGCGTCCAGGTCCCCGTGCTCCTGCCCCGAAAGGCCATTGGTCGCTCCTGCAAGATATGCATTCCCACTTGCATCCACGGCGATTCCGTAGGCTGTATCATCGCCTGAGCCTCCGAAGTAGGAGGAAGAAGCAACCGCAAAAACGCCATCGAATCCCAGCCTTGATATAAACGCATCATTTCCGCCTGCATACCCCGATTCGTCAACTTGTGGAAGATCAGGGGAATTGGTCTGCCCCGCAACAAGAATATTACCATACCCATCTACGGCAATCCCATATCCCACGTCGTCTCCTGTGCCACCCAGGTAGAGCGACTTCGGATTATGCGTGTCATCCAATCTCAACACGAAGACATCTACGCCGCCCAAGGCGCAGCCGGACCCGCACCCGGGGAATCCGGTCTCGGATGATGTAGACCCCGTGAGATAAATATTCGAAGTGGAATCCAGGGCAACGCCCTGGCAGGTATCATCGCCGCCGCCACCGATGTACGTGGAAAACGAGACCGCCTGCAGGGCGGGATCAAATACCGTTAGAAAGCCGTCTGCAGCTCCCTGGAGCGTGCTTGAAAGCACGTCCCCTTCTGTCCAGAAATCGGGAGACGCGGTTTCCCCTGCAACAAACACGTTGGTTCCGTTGAAGGCAATGGCATAACCGCTATCATCTCCGTTTCCCCCCAGGAAGGTGGAATACTCGAGTGTCATTTTCGGCGAAGAGAACACAAATTTAGACACAAAGGCATCCACTTTACCGCGCGATTTCGTGAAAGCCGCTCCGGGCGTCACGGGGAAATTCGAGGCCTGGGTCACGCCGGTAACGTAGACAGCATGGCCATCTAAGGCAACCGCATACCCGGCCTCCGCGCCGCCTCCGCCTCCCAGGAAGGTAGCGTATTCAAGGTCTCCAGCAGCAGTGAGCCGCGCTACCCAGGCGTCTACCTCCCCTCCAATCTTATTGCTGTAAGGCTTTTCAGTGGGGAAATCGGACGACCAAGTCTCCCCGGTGATAACGGCGTTTCCCGAATCATCTACAGCAATCCCGAAGCCGTAGTCGTTGAGCGAGCCACCCAAGTAGGTGGACCAGGCAACCTCGTATGTATCACCGATCAGTTCCAACTTTGTCACGAAGGCATCGCACTCCCCGGCGTTTATACTCTGTTCTCCTTCATCCACTACGGGGAAATCCGTGGAGTATGTAGCTCCGGTCAAATATATGGAGCCTTCGGAGTCCGCTGAGACGCCATAAGCCACGTCGTCGTTGGTACCTCCCAAATATCCTGAGTGCACGAGGCAGGGGTCGATGATGAGGGGAAGCGTGGGATCGTACTTTCCGGCCTTGAAACCGTAAATGTCCTTTTCCACGCAATAGGCCGCCTGGACCCTTTTCTTCTTCCCTTCAACCATCTGATAGGCTATGGGCCTGGTGAAATGCACTGGGTCCAGGCCGGTTTCCACCTCAAGCTCGCCTTTAGCATTGATTTTGAGGGATCTGGCACCCTCGATTTTCAGCTTGATACTTCCCGGATCTGTGCCGGGATGAACCGTGAACACCTTTTCCACGCTCTTTTTGTATGCCCTGACGGAAAGCTCAATTCCCTTGTAAACTTTCCCCATGTTCACTGAATGAAAAGTGGGGATCCTTGTTTTCCACCTGTTTCTGTCCTTTCCCCTGAAGTAGTTGACCAGAGCTTTCGCCCCATCAGATCCTTGGGGGCTCACGCTGGATGCGCCGACAAGTGTTTCCCTGAGCGTGCAGGTTTTCCTTCCAGTCGCCTTCACAAATGATTTGTCCGACTTTTCGGTTGCGGGAGACTTTGAAAAGCAATAGATCAGTTCCCCATTTCTTGTTACATACGCAGCGCCTCCAAAGGTTTTGGCGTAAAAACGAACACTTTGGTCCGGCATCTGTCCCTGGTTTTCCACGAACGCAATATCAAGTTGCATCATCTTCTGGATAACTTTTTTGCCAGAGAGCACGGTTTTGGGGAGTTTGGTCAAGGCCGGAGGTGTCGCCGACGTGTCACGGACCGAAGTAGCCAGGAACATTGTGAAGAAAATCAGGATACCCCATGACAAGGCACCCAGACTCTTGAGCGGATTTCTTATCTTGTCCATTCTGAAATCCCCTTTCAAAAAAGGAAGGAAACAAATAATCGGCTCCCCACTCCCGGGCACAGGATTCTCGGGACCGATCAAGCTTTATCATTCAAAGCCTTCGTTTTTATTCTCATAAAATATCAGTATGTTCACCCCATTCATTTCTGGGCAGTTATTCATTCATATCACCGCAAAAACGTTTTCACCATCATGCCGGACCAAGTCCGGCATTCAGAGCACACCAAATCAATGGGTCCCCGCATCCGCAGGAATGACTAGAGGATAACTTGATTCCCGTCCTTCCCTTAGCTGGAGCAGGCTTTCAGCGGCTATGGTAATCAGGGGAAACCCTAATTTTGAGCTGGATCCCCATTTTTCGCTCATTTTTCAGGTTTATGGGTTGGTGGTTACCTAATATCGTGGAGCAGGAAAAAACAGCCGCTCTTCATATTCGTCAGGCAATCGAAGTCTTTTGGGTCCTGATGGCCGACCAAAGTGAATCGGAAAAGAGGAAGGAATCTCTGCATTCGCTCAGTATCATTCTTCGGCCTTGCTGTTGGTTCTTTCCTACTTTCTTCTTATAAAAGGGAAGAAAACTAACAATAATGGCATAATTTCTGCCATATTTCCTTATATCCAGGACACCAGAGATTCTTGCACCCTCTGTGGGAAAAGGGTTTTTCAGTGAAATGACACGGATAAATATACCAGGTCAAGGTTACAGATAGGTTACAAGATGAAAAATACTGACTTTCTTTCCTGACATATAAACTGGAAAAACGTATCTTTCAAATAAATCCTGCGAACCTATATGGTGCATCAGGGTTCAAGGGAGGTGGCGCCGATGCGGACGGCGTACTTGGTGAGATCCGCAATGGTATTCAATCGGAGCTTCCGCATGATCTGGCGGCGGTGGGTTTCCACGGTCTTCTCGCTGACATAGAGTACGGTAGCAATGTCTTTGGTGGTCCTCCCCTCGGCCACCAACTGCAGGACCTCCCTTTCCCTGGAAGAAAGCGGCCTGCGGAGCAAGTCCCCTTTCTCCATGAGATGGGCGATATAGCGCTTCACCACCAGCGGGGTGATCCCCGGGCTGAGATACAGCCCCCCTCGCATCACCGACCGGATCGCACCTACCAGCTCATCAAAGCAGCAGTCCTTGAGCAGGTATCCTGCAGCACCTGCCAGGAGCATGCCCGCAACAAAGTGCTCGTCTTTGTGCATGGAAAGGGCGATCACCTTCACACGTGGGCATTCAACAGCAATCTGCCCCGCAGCCTCTATGCCGTTGAGGTCCGGCATGCTCACGTCCAGGAGAACCATCTCGGGCGATAAATCACGGGCAAGGCGTACCGCTTTCCTTCCATTTTCTGCCTGGCCTGCCACCTCTAGATCGGGTTCGGCGCTCAGCAGAGAACAAAGGCCTTCCCGGATGATGCGGTGATCATCGGCAATCACGATCCGGATGGTCATCTTTTCCTCCTTTTCCCTCTTCTCCTGCTCCTGAAAAGGGCACGGTGAGGCTCACTGCGGTGCCTTTGCCGGGGCTGGTCCTGATCATGAATTTTCCGCCAATAGACTCCACCCTCACTTTGACACTGAAAAGACCAAAATGGTTCGTTGTTTTTTCCCGGAGTGCGGGAAGAGTGTCGAGATCAAAACCAATCCCATCGTCTTCAACACTGACACGGAGGTTCTGCCCTGCATTCAGTATCGTTACCTGGGCCTTTTCCGCGGCAGCATGCTTTACCACGTTGAGGAGCAGTTCCCGGACGATCTGAAAAAGAAGGATCTTTACGTCGAACACGAGCGGATCCGGCTCTCGGTCCTTTTCCACTTTAACAATCATACCGTGTTGCCGGCTAAACCGCTGCCCCAGCCATTCGATGGCAGGAACCAGGCCCATCTCGTAGAGGATTGGGGAGATAAGTTCGGACATGATTCCCCTGGTATTGGCGATAGCATCCTCTACGAGGTCGAGCACTTCATCAATGTTCTTCTTCAGGGAGACTTCCGGGACTGATTTCCGCAGCACCCCCAGCTTCATCTTGGCAAACGCCATGATCTGGGCCACGGTATCGTGGAGTTCCATGGCAGTATGCCTGCGCACCCGCTCCTCGGCCAGAGAAAGTTCAGATGCCAGGGTGCTCATGTGCCCCTGGTAATGAAGGCGTTCTTCTTCCGCCCTCTTCTCCGCGGATACATCTACCAGGATGCCCCGCAATCCCACGGGAGATCCGCCATCATCCACTATGGGACTGCTGTGAATAAAGGCAGGAAAAGCGGTTCCGTCTTTTCTCACACAGAGGTACTGACCCAGCCCCAGTGTTCTCCCTTTCATGAGGCGCTCCACATTCTTCTTCAGCCGTTGCCTGTCCTCTTCTGCAATGATCAGGTATGCGCTCACTCCCTGCTCGAATTCTTCACGGGAATACCCGAATGTTTCGAAACCGGCCCGATTGGTGTACGTGAGCATTCCTTCTCTGTTTGCTTCAAAGACAACGTCGGGCAAAAGCTCGGACAATTCCCTGAATTTCTGCTCACTTTTCCGAAGCGCCTTTTGTGCCAGTTCACGATCCCGAAGTTCCGCTTCCAGTGCCTCCGTGCGCTCTTTAACGCGCTGCTCCAGTTCTTCCTTTTCTTTCTGTCTGCGCCGGATATCGCGGGAAATACCGATGGAACCGACAATCCGGCCATTTTCGCAAAGGGCCCTGGAATTTACCTCCACCCAGATACGCTTCCCGTTTCCCGCCCGGTACTCAACCTCAAAAGGAGCAACCTTTTGGCCCTCCATAATCTTCTGGAACCGCTCCCGGGCGTTCTTCCTGTCCTTCGGGTCCAGGAAATCCACGAAATGCCGCCCCAGGAAGCCCCCTGAAGAAATCTGTGACCGTTCCGTCATGACACGGTTTACAAAGACAAACCTTCCCTTTGTATCAAGCACGTAAACTGCGTCGCTGATATTGTCCAAGATCAGGCGGAAATGCTCTTCGCACGATTCAGGGGTTATACTGCGCTGGTCACGACCCACCAAAACCACCTCCTTCCCCCATGGATCCTACTCGGGAAAAGCAAAAGAAGTATCTCCAGACCTGACCGCGAATTCCATCGATTTTCACGAATCACGCAACGGGGTCCATCTTGAGCGCAACGCCCAATTTCTTTGCCTTCTTCCCGAATTCTTCCAGGAGCTCGTTTGCGGCGATTTGCTCTGCATCACCATACACAAGATGTACGGTCGTTTTCCTGGTCTTTTCCGGGAAGAGCTGTTCCTTCTTCAATCCGACCTTTGCGGCCAGAGATTGCAGGTCCTCCAGGGCAGGGGAAAATCCCTGGTATCTTTCATCCGGGTCACGCTGGCAGGCAGTCATGATAAATGCCCGCAGTTCTTCAGGGATATCCGGTCTCCTCTGAGCCGGGTCCGGGATATCCTTTCTGAGATGCATGGTTATCAACTCATCGGGATCGTCACCGGGATAGGGCTTTGCTCCCGTCACCATCTCAAAGGCGCTTATGCCCAGGGCGTAAATGTCGATCCGGCCGTCCACCGGATCGCATGCGATCTGTTCCGGTGCCAGATAATGGATGGTGCCGGTAATATTGCGGGGCTCAGCCCCGGCCGGGGCGGCCACGCCGAAGTCCACGATCTTCACCTGATCGGTCGGAAGCAGGAAGAGATTGGCGGGTTTTATATCCCGGTGTACCACTCCCTGTTTGTGGGCATGGTCCAGGCCTGTGCATGCCTGTACCAGGATACTCACGATACGCCGGTATGAAAGCTGCGGTTCCTGATCCAGATGGTAATGCAACGGAACCCCTTCAAGATATTCCATAATGATGAACAGGGTCCGGTAGCGTTCCTCAATATCATACACTCTCACAATATTGGGATGGTTGAGGGAGGCGATAAGCCTGGCCTCTTGCTTGAATGCCCTCTGGAAATCAGGGTGCATGGCCAGGTCATGCTTCAGCATTTTGACGCACACGGGCATGTTCAGCGCCGCATGTTTTCCTTTATAGACCACACTGTAGCTCCCGCGCCCAATGATATCCGTGACAATGTACTTCCCGATCTCCCTCCGCGCCGTTTCCCTGCGGGAGGAAAACCTTTCCGATACGATATCGGTCAGGAATACCCGGAAATCAGGCAACTCCCGGGATATCCGCTCAAACTGCTCCTGAGTCAGACCCCAGAGCTCCATATCCGTCTCCGCATCGACATGAGCGCTCCTGGGCTCACCGGTGAGCAGTGCCATCTCACCCACAATATCCCCTTCCCTGCACCTGGAGATGGGGATGATTTCTCCTTCTTTTTCCACCTTGACCAGGCAAGACCCCGATCGAATGACGTAGAGCGTATCCCCCTTGTCCCCCTGGGTTATGAAGCGCTCTCCCGGGTTCAGCCGTTTCTGGGTCACACTGTTTAGCAACGGACAAACTGCATCTCTACACACATATCTGAAGGGCTTTGTCTTCCGGAAAAACTCGTAGTCGGATGGGAAAGGGATTGACTTTCTGGGAAAATCTTCGATGCGGGGGATCCTCTCGTCGGGTGCCGGCTCGCGGAACGCCACACCTGCCAGGAAAAAACCGTCTCGCCCGGGTTCCGGAGCTGACCATTGAACACACCCGGGCAATGCCACCCATATCCCGGCCCGGGAATCATATATCTGGAGGGAAAAAAGGGCGCGGGGCTCGACTTTCCGCTGCGTTCTTATGAGAGCGCCGCTTCTGCTCCTGTTGATCAGATCTCCGTAAAAAGCATCGGGTCTACCATCGGGAGCTTTTTCCGGTGCAAGAACAAGAAGACCCACCTCGGGCGGCTTCAGCGCCATCCTTGTGCTGTGCCTTCTGTCTTTCCACCCCCTCATGATTATACGACCCTCATCTCTGCGGATGTACTGTGCAACCGGCGACCCCAGAGTGGTGACTCTCAGCTCGTCACATCACGAAGCCTCGAGAAAAGATTTGAACCCCCTGTACGTCATGTAGAGGTCCCCCTTGTGGGAAACCTCAAAAGGAGAATGCATGGAAAGGATAGCGGGGCCGCAGTCAACGATATCCATACCATAGGGGGCAAGAAACTTTGCCACGGTGCCGCCCCCTCCCTCGTCAATCCTGCCGAGTTCCCCGGTCTGCCAGACCACCTTTTTCCTGTTGAAGAGATTGCGCAGCCAGCCCACATATTCGGCATCAGCATCGTTGGCGTTATACTTGCCGCCGTGCCCGGTGAACTTGGTGACGCATACGCCGTATCCCATGCGGGCGGCGTTCTGTTTTTCGTGGACCTCCTGGTAATCGGGATCAAGGGCCCCGTTTACATCGGCCGACAAAGCACGGGACCTGCCCAGGATCCTGGAGACATCCATGGAGCTGGGGCGGCGTCCCAGCATCTCCATGACATCTCCGATCACCGACTCCAGAAACCTGGACTTTGCCCCCGTAGCGCCCTCACTCCCGATCTCCTCTTTGTCAACAAACAGGGCGACAGCAGGCTTTGCTGTTTCTTTTGTATCCAGTATGGCCCGGAGGCTGCAATATGCACAAATCCGGTCGTCCTGCCCGTAGGCCCCGACCAGGGAGCGGTCCCATCCTACGTCCCTGGCCCTGCCCGACGGTACCACTTCCAGCTCGGCGCTCAGCAGGTCCTCCTCCGTCAATCCGTATGATTCATTGAGCAGATGCAGGACGCCGAGTTTGAAACGGTCTTTGGTCTCCTTGTCACCAAGCGGAAGGCTCCCCACGATCAGGTTGAGCTTCTCCCCGGCAATAGCCTCACCCAGTTTCTTCTCGTACTGGATCTTCATGGCCAGGTGGGGGAGCAGATCCAGCACGGTGAATACCGAGTCTGTTTCGGCCTCGCCGATGGAAAGATCAAGCGTCCTTCCATCCTTTTTCACCACGCGACCGTGGATCGCCAGGGGACGGGAGAGCCACTGGAATTTCTTGATTCCGCCATAGTAATGGGTCTTCAAGAACGCCAGGTCCACGTCCTCGTAAAGGGGCCGCTGCTTGAGATCCAAGCGGGGAGCATCAATGTGGGAAACAATCATGTGAAGACCGTGGTCGAGCGGCTCTTTCCCGGGTTTTACCAGGGCGATTGCCTTCTCATGGAAAATGCGCATGAGCGGGCCTGGTGATCCCCCACGACGCTCAAGCCGGAACCCGGATTTTTCCGCCATGGCCCGGATATGGGAAACCGCCTCGCGTTCCGTCTTTGCATTGTCCAGAAAAATTCTGTAGCCGTCGGCAAAGGAAAAGACACGTTTCTTTTCCCCGGCGCTGATTTCATCCCAGACCAAGCGGGGAGCGTAGCTCAGTTTTTTCGAGAGATCCTTGATCTGTTTTTTCGTCAAGTTATCTTGTGGCATTGGTATTCAATTCCTTTCTCACATTGGACGCGGACACACGCGGACCGGCGTAGACTAGGTCTTGAGGGTGCCAATAAGGTCTTCTATGCGTTGGATGTCATGATCAATGCAATACTGCCTGAGACCTGCAATAATGTCCAGGGAGGCCCGGGGATTCACGAAGTTAGCCGTACCCACCTGCACTGCTCCGGCGCCGGCAATGAGGAACTCCAGGGCGTCCTTCGTATCCATAATCCCACCAATCCCTATCACCGGGATCCTCACGGCCCGCACCACGCGGTGGACCATGTAAAGGGCCACCGGCCGGATAGCGGGACCGGAGAGTCCCCCGGAGATGTTGCCGAGCCTCGGTCTCTTCGTTTCCGTGTCAATAGCCATGCCGGTCAGGGTATTGATGAGGGAGACGGCATGGGCGCCCGCCTGCTCAACCGCGCGGGCCACAGCGCAGATATCGGTCACATTCGGCGTGAGTTTCACGACCACGGGCTTATCGGTATTCTTGAGCACGGTTTCCGTTACCCGGGCAGAAGCGGCGGGGTCCGTTCCGAACACCATACCCCCCATCTTCACATTAGGGCAGGAGATATTGATCTCCAGGGCCGCCACTCCCTCGGCACCTTTCAATTGTGCCGCAACAGCCCCATATTCCGCTCTACTGTGCCCGTAAATATTCACGATAACGGCTGTATCCAGAGTCTTCAGCCAGGGGAGTTTTTCCTGCAGGAACGCCTCCACTCCAATATTTTCAAGACCTATGGCATTGAGCATGCCGGCCGGGGTTTCAACGATTCTCGGAGGGCTGTTTCCAGGCCGGGGTTTGAGAGAGACTCCCTTGACCACCATTCCTCCCAGCAGATTGGGATCCACAAGGTCCGCGTATTCCTTCCCGTATCCGAATGTCCCGGAAGCCGTCAGCACGGGATTCCTGAGCTGCAAAGGTCCAATGCGAACATTCAGATCCGCGTCCTGTTGGTTCATAGATGCTCCCAGTCTATGGATACTGCCGAAAAAACAGGGCCGTCTTGACACACGTGAAATGAGCTCCGCCCTGATTCCGCCGCCGCCGGGACCGCGCATCCCTGGCAGGCGCCTACCCCGCAGGCCATGACTGTTTCAAGCGAAACCTGGCACTCCACGCCCCTTTCAAGACACAGGGATGCCACCTTGCCGAGCATGGCCGCCGGCCCGCATGAGTAAACAATCTTCCTCCCCGTTCCCGCAAGGTCATCTTCAAGGAGAGCGGTGACAAGCCCATGATACCCTGCTGATCCATCCTCGGTTGCCACAGCAACCGCAAAGTCCTGCATACCAAGCTGGGCCGGAGAGACTATTTCGGCAGCGGTTCCATAGCCTGTCATGAGCGTAACCCTTGTCTTCTTCAGAGAACGAGCCAGAAACACAAGCGGGGCGATCCCCATGCCCCCCGCCGCAAGCAGACACTCCTCACCTGCCGCCGGCGCCTCAAATCCCCTGCCGAGGGGTCCCATGACGGAGAGATAGCTGCCTGCCCTTGTGTCTGCCATGATCCGCGTCCCTCTCCCAACAACCCGATAGAGCAGAACCAGGCCGGCACCGTCATTAATAGAGCAGATGGAAAACGGTCGCCTCAGCAGAGGATCGATCTTATCGGCAACCCGGAGCATGACAAATTGACCCGGTTTCGCAGCGGACGCTATGGAAGGGGCTTCCAGTTCAATGAGAAAGGTATTTGGAGCAACCTCTTCGTTTCGGACAACTTCCGCCTTGTGTTCGAAAACAACCACGTTCTCTCTCCTGCTCAGTACTGAAACAAAGCACAAACACTCTTTTTATCATTACATAAAAATAAAGGGATAAGCAATTGTTTTCACCTGTTATTCAATGAACGGTGGCAATGGCACAAAACAAACCGCAAAAAAAGCTAGTTCACGCATAGCTGGAGGACCGAAGGGAAGATCTCGTCATCAGGGATAAGGAAGCCCGGTTCACATTGCTCCATCGAGACGCCGATCTTTCCCGGGCCTCCATATCACACTGTCCCGGCAATGATCCCGGAATCGCCGGATGACCGGAAAGGCAGGCGTCGAACTTCTTTTGCCCCTCCACGGATCAGCATATTCATAATCTCCTCTTCTGAATAGGCGCGTCCTGATACCGTGCCGGTGAGCATGTTCAAAGAGAACAGCGCCGGATGCAGGGGCCCCGCCTTGTCATTGTTCAGGATGAATTCATGAATCAGGATTATGCCTCCGGGATCCAGGGCCGATACGGCCTTACGGATCATTTCAAGGCAGGTCTCGGGCCCCTCGCCATGAAGAATCTGGGAGAGCCAGGCCGCATCATACCGTCCTGTCACCTCCCCCGTAAGGTAGTTCCCGTCCCGGAATGACACCCGGTCACTCAGGTTGAAGTCGGCGATGGTCTTCTCGGCGAACGGCCGCGTGCCCGGAAGGTCGAAAACGGTCGCCCTCAGTCCCGGATTGGCCATGCAGAAATGAATTGCCCAGGTGCCGGGGCCCCCGCCCATGTCGAGCAGATGACTGCGTCCAGTCAGATCGATCTCTTCCACGGCGGATGGGGCCAGACCCATCGCGATGTTATACATGCCCATGAGGAAGGCCTCCCGTTCTTCGTCCCCCCTCATCACGGCTCTTGCTCGCATAGGACGCCCGGCGATCACCGCTTCGTCCAGATGGTGCCAGGAATCCACCAAGTGGTACATGTGCATGATGATGTGCCCGATGTACTTCTTTGAATCCCTGCAGAGCCAAGCCAACGCAACGGGCGTGTTGGAGAACAGCCCCTCCGTTTTTTCAAGAAGCCCCATGGCCGTCAGAGCATTGAGCAAGGTAGTCACTCCACGCACATCTCCTCCGAGCGTTCGGGCCGTGTCCGGTCCGCTGAGCCTTTTCCCGCCAAGGAGCGTAAAGATATCCAGCTTGACCCCGGTCTGAAGGGCAAAGCCTTGCCAGTAGGAACCGGCAATCCCCGCTAATCTTCCCGCATTCATCTCTTTTTTATCCACCATGATTTCACGTCTCCTTTCTCCCCAATTCCTCCCGCCGGCGCACCCGAACTCCACCGGGTATATTCAAGAACAGCCGCCTTAAAAAAGGAGGCCTCTCCTGCAATCCCGAAGGAGGTTCGCCATGTATTGACTATAACGCTCATGGTGTTGCAAGTAAACATCTTCCCCACTGAACAGGCCCAATGGATTCATGTACCCTTGTCCCCGACGTACCCAGCTTCCCGAACTGAGTATTTTCGGCATCACACTCATGGATCTGTACGTTAGATCATTATTGATATAAAATAACCCGTGTGATAGAGAATTAAAATCTCACCGGGACAGGGAACTTTGTCTCCAGTGTGACGAACCTATCCCACGAAGGACGGTACTCGTTGCCGTGCCTGGAGGGGAGCATCACCCTATACGACCTGCTGAAAAGCGGCAATAGGAGCTGCAATGGAAAATATCTATACAGTGTGCGGAATGTGCACGGTTCGGTGTCCGGCCATGGCGAGTGTGAAAAATGATCAGATCTTACCCTTGCAAGGCAATCCCCATCTGCCGGCCATGGCCCGGATATGGCCAGCATTCACTTTAGGGGTTCCACTGCGGTATTCCGGGGCATGTGGAAAACCGTTGCCGACAATCTGAGCCGATACCGCAGCTATCCCCGCATCGCGGGCGAAACCGGGGCAAAGATTTCGTCTTCATGCATGCCGGCGCTAATCCCGGGGCCGTGGCAACCGCGTTGATCAGGGGCGACTTCGAATACCAGGGACAGAAATGCTCGGCAGTCCCCCGGGCCTATCTTCCCAAATCACTCTGGAAGCAACTGAAGGAGATACTGACGGCCCACATGGGCACAATCCAAGTGGGACCGCCGGAGGACTTCTTCAATTTTGTCAATGCTGTTATCGACCAAATCGCCTCGACACGATCACCGGCTATATCGAATACGCAAGGAAACGCGACGACGCAAAAATCGTAGCCGGCCGCAGCTATGACTGCAGTTCCGGCTTTTTTATCGATCCCACCATGATCATCACGACGGATCCCCATTTTAAAACCATTGAGGAAGAGATCTTCGGACCGGTGCTGTAGCTTTATGTTTATCCCGAAAAAGACCTTGAGCGACAGATGAATGCTGTGCTACACATAACGGCAGATGGATGCTGTCATGAAAAAGGAAAAGCTGCAGCTGAGGATCAGCGGGTATGTCAGTGAAGTGCTGTGCGGCGAGATCCCGCTGCGGTGCAAGCGGGCCTTCGTGCACTATCTCCTGGGAAACAGGAATGCTGCAAAAATCCCATCGTGGATCATCGAACGGTATCCGAACTACGTGAGTCCCGAAGAAATCAAGCGGTTCTGGTATGATGAAAATGAAATCATGCGCGAGATTTTCGCTCAGCAGGACTTCTCCTGGACGGATTACCGCCATATCAACCGATTTTTTCACATGGTGGGATTCGGTACCGGAAAGGAAGGGCTCGGCCTTTTCGAAATCGTGCTGGAAAAGGATGGGCGGACGGTGCTCGAATTTGTTCCGTTCGAACCCGCGATCGCGTCGTCTCATCCTCTTCTCAAGATGGACCGCCTGAAACAGAAGCGGCGGGAGTCACCCGGCATCCCTTCTCCGCATGAAGGATATGTTGCCGTTTCTTCGGGATCGTGGGCAAAAGGAACCATAGTCTTTCCCCTTCCAGGAAGCATGCCCTTCCGGGAGGAAGCCTTGGAAATCCTTGTTATGGACCTGACAGGCATCGGTATCGGAGAGGATTACTTCGTTTCCGGGCTGCGGTACAGGGGAGAGGAACTGAGCGGTGAAATCATCAGGGAAAGCGACCGGGAGAGGTACCAGGTGGTGTGGTACTCACTTGCCCACGGGAGGTGGATGGACATGTATGAAACGGGAGAGGCGGAAGCCTGAACGCTAAAGGGTAACGGCAAAAGGGGTAAGGATAAACGATACGCTGAGAGCTGAAAGCGAACGGCTCGATACAGAGGGCATGTATGACGCGAAAAGAATATCTACTCAAACAGAAAAGGCAGGGGAGGCATCTTATGGGAGTCTTCCCTGCCCAGTACCCCAAAGAGATTCTCTGGGCCATGAATGTAGTGCCGGTTGAGATATGGGACCCTCCCCTCAAAAGCACCGCCGCCAGCGCCCATCTCCAGTCATACATCTGCTCGGTAGTCCAGTTGGGACTTGAACTGGTCCTGCAGGGAAAGGCTGATATCCTTGACGCGTTCCTGTTTCCCCATACGTGCGATTCCGTACAAAACATGGCCTCGGTCATCTTCGATTACATCGGGACGCGCAAGCCCTGCTACTTCTTCTACCACCCCAAGGCCCCGTACGGCGCATCTGCCCGCATATTCTACCGGCAGCAATTGAGCGACCTGGCAAACTCCCTCGCATCCCAGTTCGGGCCCCTCGACCCGAAGACCCTCAAAGAAAGGGTAGATCAGGGACGGTATATTGCACGCCTTCTGGAAGAACTGTATCAACTGCGTGCGCAGAACAGGCTGGAATTGAGCAACGTGGCCTTCTACCAACTCATCCGGCACGGTGAGTATCTCTTTCCCGATGACTGGACGCCGGAGTTGGAAAAGCACGTGAAACAGCAAACAAAAGGCCCCGGAAATCCCCGAGTCCCGATCATCCTGAGCGGGGTTCTCCCCAACCCGGTGGAACTTCTCAGCCTTCTGGATAAATTACAGGTACGGGCGGCTCACGATGACTTTCTGAACGGGAGTCGCCGTCTTCTGGTCCCCGGAAATGATTTCAAGGATCCGTTTGAACAACTCACTGAGTCCTATTTTTCCATGCCGCCCTGTTCGACAAAGGGCTCTGCCGTGGACCGCCGGAGGGATTACCTTTTCAAGCTGCTTGAAATATCAGGGGCACGGGGAGTCATTTTCAACATCGTGAAGTTCTGTGAACCGGAATGGTTCGATATCCCGAATCTCCAGGAAAGTCTCAAGGAAAAGGGAGTTCCCAGCCTTGTCCTGGATACTGAATTGCACCAGGGCCTTTCCGGCCAGATGGCAACCAGGGTGGAGGCCTTTATTGAAACGTTGGGATAGGTTGAACCGGTTGAGCCCGTTCACCCGTTTGGAGATACAGTATGTCCCTTTATCAATCAGCCAGGTATCATTTCATGAAGGATGTCGGGGCGTCAGCCCTCCTCCGGCTCCAGAAAAAGAGGAAAAGAAAACGCCCGGGAAAACCGGAACCCTATCTGGGGCCGCCGCTCAAATGCTCAGGCCGGCTCCGGGAGATCATGACCCGGCATTACTACCTGTCCCGCTTCGCTCCCGGCGCGAAACCCGTGGCGTGGGTCACCAGCGGGGCTCCTGTGGAGCTTCTCAGGGTTTTTGACTTCTATACCGTGTATCCGGAAAACCACGGGGCACTGTGCGGGGCTCAGAAAAGGGGGCCGGAGCTCTGTTCCGAGGCGGAAAAAAGGGGGTATCACCCCGATCTCTGCTCCTATGCCCGGATCGACCTGGGCCACGCGTTCTCGGGCAAGACACCGGCAGGGAGCCTCCCCAGACCCCAGCTCCTTTTTTGCTCCAACAATATCTGCCAGACGGTCCTCTACTGGTTCAAAGCCCTTTCCCATTACTGGAAGATTCCCCTTGTCCTTTTCGACACCCCGTATAACTTTACGGACATACGGGATCACGATGTCCAGTACATGGCGAGCCAGCTTCGGGAGATGGTTCCCGAACTGGAGAGGATATCCGGACGAACATTCTCTGAAACCCGGTTTCGGGAAATCATCACCATCGCGCGTGATTCATCGGCCTTGTGGGGTGACGTGCTGGCGACCATGAAGAACCGTCCCGCCCCCATGTCTATTTTCGATGCCTTCGTCCACCTGGCGCCCATTGTGTCACTCAGAGGTCTTCCCGTGGCCCTGGAATACTACAAGATCCTCCTTGATGAACTGCAGGAACGGGTTCATCAGGGCATCGGGGCTGTCACCCATGAAAAAAAGCGCCTCATGTGGGACAACATCGCCATCTGGTTCAAGTTGCGGGACTGGTCTCTGCTCTTTGCGGAAAGGGGATTCAATTTTGTGGCGGCCACCTATACCAATGCCTGGGCCGAGACTATCCATTACCTGGATGAAGGTTCCCCTTTTGAATCCATGGCAAAGGCCTACGGCCTTGTTATTCTCAACAACAATCTGAACCACCGGCTCGAACTGATGGCCCAGATGATCAGCGACTACCACGTGGATGGGCTGGTGGTCCATTCCGATCGGAGCTGCAAGCCCTACTCGGTTGGGCAGTATGACCTGAAACGATTGCTGAGTGAACGGCTTGGGATCAATGCGGTTGTGATCGAGGCGGACATGACCGATTCCCGTGCCTATTCAGAAGAGCAGGCCAAGACCCGGCTGGAGGCATTCTTTGAGGCACTGGAAAGCACGCCTTGAGGCTCAACAGTGAACCTCTTCCCCAGAGCGGGAGACATCATGAGGCCTGCCCCTGGGACCGCTCAGGGAGGAAGCCTTTTGTGACGTGACCGGCGGGAGGGCCTCGTTCTTTTCGTGATGTATCTCTGGGCGAAACCGCAGCCAGCCCGAAGGGTGGAATGCGGAGGGAGCAAGGCTCCCCCGGAGATACGGCACAGAAAAGACCAGCCCGGGAGACTCGGAACGAACGAAAGGGTTGCTCCCTGAGCAGCATGCAGTTCTAGAACCGACATCAGTCGAACCTATCCAGGTCCTCCACCAGAGGTCAAGAGTTTCATCTGGACTAAAGAGAAAGGACCATGGCCGCTACAGCGAACCTCCCTGTTTTTCGCTCCTTGCGGTAAGAATAAAAGAGATCGGACCTGCACCGGGTGCAGATGCCTGAAATCTCAATATGATCCTCGGGAACCCCGGCGGTCATCAACTGCCAGGCGCTCACTGCCCAGAGATCAAAAAAATTGTCCCGGACCTGGAACCTGCGGAAACTTTCCGGGAAATATTGCTCGTGCCCCTTGAATTCGCCGCAACATGGCCCCAGGGAGGGACCGATGGCGGCATGGATGTCCTCCGGCCTGCTGGAAAAATCCTGCTCCATCCGCCTCACGGTCTTTCCCAGGATATTTCGGACATTTCCTCTCCACCCGCAATGGACCACTCCAACAACATCTTTTTCCGGATCATGGAGGATGACTCCCTGACAGTCCGCCAGTTTCACCATGAGTGCCTGGCCTGGAACATTCGTAATCTGGGCGTCGGCGGAACTGGCACCAACCCCCGAAAAGGGGCTATCTGACCGGTGGACAACCACGGTATCCCCGTGCACCTGGTCCATCTGCAGTAATGCCTGCGCCCCGATGGATTCCCGGACTCTTGCGAGATTCCGCTTCACCAGGGCCGGTGAGTCTTGAACGGATGAGCCCACATTGAGGCTTGCAAAAGGATCCCTGCTCACCCCTCCTTCCCGGGTAAAAACAGCGTGGACAAGGTTTTTCTGTTCGGAGAGGCCCGGGAAAGAGAAGCGCAAAGGGCCGTTCTCTTGCCGGATAAGATTGGAGATGGTATACCGCGGGATAGCGGGAAAAAATGGAGAATAAAGAGGATCTGACAGGTACATCTCAGGTGGAGTCCTTGGCCGCGCATCCTTCTTCAAGCCATGAACGAAAAGTCCTCCCCACCGGGAAATCAGAGATAGATTCCTTCACGACACAAACTTTCTTACTTACCGCTGCTTCCTCCCGGACCTGACGGGGTTCATAAGCGTCTGTCACGTGAGGTCCATCTCCTTCCCTCGAGTGGTTTGAAACCTCCCGAATCAGGGCTCTCCCGAAGGAGGTTCGACCCCGCATGAGCGGATTTCGGGTTATGGGGCACCGCTAGCTCCCCGCCTAGCACGACCAAGGTTCGGAGAAGACGTTAAAAGACATCCACCCTTTCTTTCAGTTCTTTTCCCACCTTGAAGAAAGGAAGCTTCTTGGGGCCGACTTCAATGACCTCGCCCGTCTTGGGGTTCCGGCCTTTATAGCCTTCGTATTCCTTGATCTTGAAACTGCCGAGCCCCCTGATTTCAACCCGTTCCCCCGCCGCGAGGGCCCCTTCCATATCGCCGAAAACCGTATTGACAACGTCTTCGGCCCTCTTCAAAGGCAGGTCCTCTGCTTTTGCCAGAGCTTCTATCAGCTGTGATTTGTTCATGTTCCCCCCGTTTCTGATATCACCGAGATGAGAAACCGTTCCCAAGATAGAGATGCTAAAATAATTCATCACGGGAATGAAGTCAAGTGAAATGAGCGAGAGCAGCGGTTTACTTTTCCCCTGCTTTACGATATAAGGCCGTAAACCACGCGAAATAATATGGAGGACAAGCGGGATGAAGAACTTGGTCCGCCCGGGCATAAAGGATCTTATACCCTATCCGCCCGGGAAACCCATTGAAGAACTGGAACGGGATCTTGGTATTCGGGGCTCCATCAAACTGGCTTCCAATGAAAACCCTCTCGGCCCGTCACCGAAGGCCCTCGATGCAATCCGCCAGAAGCTGGAGACGCTCCACCGGTATCCCGACGGCAGCGGATTCTACCTCAAATCCAGGCTAAGTGAAAAATTCTCGCTTCCCCGGGAACGGATTCTGGTGGGGAACGGGTCAAATGAGCTCATCGAATTGATCGTCCGCACCTTCCTGGAACCGGGAGACGAGGCCGTCCAGGCATTCCCCACGTTTCTCGTTTATGAAAAAACCGTTGCCGGAGCCGGAGGCAAAATGGTTTCCGTGCCCCTCGCCAACTTCAGCCTCAATCTCATCGGCATGAGAGAGGCGCTTACTCCCCGGACAAAGGTCCTTTTTGTCAACAACCCAAACAATCCCACCGGGACCGTTCTGAGAACACAGGAGATGATCGACTTTCTCAGGAATATCCCTGAAGACCTGATCGTATTGCTGGATGAGGCGTATAGGGAATTCGTCACTGATCCCCAGTTCGCGGATGGAATAAGGTTCCTGGACACACACCCCGGGATCATCGTCCTGAGGACCTTCTCGAAGCTCTATGGCCTGGCAGGACTCCGAATAGGATACGGATTTGCCTCGGAAAGGATCGCGGACTATATCAACCGCGTCCGGCAACCCTTTAACGTGAACACTCTTGCCCAGGCGGCCGCTACCGCGGCGCTGGATGATGATGACTTTGTGGATCGCACCCTGAAGAGGGTTCATGAAGGTTTGGAATTCCTGCAGGAACACCTGGGCCGGCTGGGACTCGAATATCTCCCCACACAAACGAACTTCTTCTTGATAAAGGTCCCCTTTGGCGGCAAGAAGATATATGAAAGACTCCTGCATGAAGGGGTCATTGTCCGCGCCATGGACAGCTATGGGCTTCCGGACCATATCCGGATAACTGTCGGACTCCCCGAAGAAAATAGGCGGTTCATAAAGGCCCTGAAAAAAGTCCTCAAAGATTAGGAAAGGTTTTGTGCTTTCGTGACCGAAATTATTACCATTGACGGCCCCGCAGGATCGGGAAAAAGCACCATCGCCAGACTCCTGGCGAAAAGACTGGGCTTCCTGTACCTTGATACGGGCGCCATGTACCGGGCTGTAGCCCTGGCCGCCAAAAAGAACAATATTCCCTTTGACCGCGAGGCAAGGCTCGGTGATCTCTGCCGGACAATGGACCTTCGGTTCAACGTCACGAAAGACGGCACGAGGCTTTTTTTGAACGGTGAGGATATCTCCCTGGCCATACGCAGTCCGGAGATGGACATCTCCTCGTCCACGGTGTCGGCGGTGAAGGAGGTCCGGCTTGCCATGACTGATCTCCAGAGGCGTCTTGCCCGGAGTATCAATGTGGTGGCAGAGGGACGGGATATGGGAACTGTTGTCTTCCCGGATGCAAAGAACAAATTCTTTCTCACGGCTGAACCATACGTGCGGGCCCGCAGAAGATACCTTGAACGTCGGGAGCGGGGTGAACACGTCACGTTCGAGGAGGTCGAAACACTCATGAAAAAGAGGGACAAGCAGGATCAATCAAGGCGGCTGGCACCCTTGAAACCGGCCCAGGATGCGGTCATCATTGACTCATCCGAGCTGGAACCGGAAGAAGTCCTCCGGCTGATACTGAACCACGTGCGGAGGTCGTACCAGATGACTGACATGCCGCAGAAAAAATAAAAGTTGAATTTTTTATTATCTTTTGCTAGTTATTAAAGGTTAAGCTCGCTTAAAAGGCAAAAAGATGCAGGGGGTATTTGGTTGAATGGGAAAAGGAACAGACGAAATTATGGAAGGGAACACGGGTGACAACAACATGGAAGAGGCGAACCTTATAAGTGAAAACAACGACTTATCGCAGACAGCTGCTGAGGCCGTACCGCCTGAAGAAAACCCCTCCGAGGGGAGCAGTTTCATGGAGCTCTATGAGGAAAGTCTCAGGAGTATCCAGGAGGGCGAGGTTGTAAAAGGTGAGATCGTCCAGATAGACAAGGAATATGTCCTGGTGGATATCGGCTACAAGTCTGAAGGACAGATTCGCATCGAAGAATTTATTGACGCCAACGGAAACACAACAGCCAAAGTGGGTGATCAGGTTGAAGTTCTCCTGGAAAGGAAGGAGAATGATGACGGCCTTATCATCCTCTCGAAGGAGAAGGCTGCAAAGATAAAGATATGGGATGAGATAAAGAAAGTCTACGAAGAGGACCGAACCATACGGGGGAAAATCATTTCTCGCGTCAAGGGGGGGCTCTCCGTTGATATAGGTCTGCAGGCCTTTCTACCGGGTTCACAGGTAGACCTCAGACCCATCAGGGACATGGATTCACTGGTAGGCACTGAACACAATTTCAAGATCGTCAAGTACAATAAACGGCGAGGAAACATTGTCCTGTCCAGGAGGGCTATCCTGGAATCGGAGCGGCTGGCGCTCAGGGAAAACACCCTGAAAGTCCTGGAGGAAAATGCAATCCTGGAAGGAACGGTAAAGAATATTACCGACTACGGACTATTCGTGGACCTCGGGGGTATTGACGGCCTCGTACACATTACCGACATGTCATGGGGCCGGGTCGGTCACCCTTCAGAGCTGTATCAGGTGGGAGACAAGATTACGGTGAAAGTTCTCAGTTTTGACCGTGAGAAAGAACGCGTATCCCTCGGCGTCAAGCAACTCACCCCGGATCCATGGAGCAATGCCGCGGAAAACTATCCTTCGGGCACTCGAATCCAGGGAAAAGTGGTAAGCCTTACCGACTATGGTGCATTCGTTGAAATAGAAGAAGGCGTGGAAGGATTGATCCATGTATCCGAGATGTCCTGGACAAGGAAAGTCCGCCACCCATCTCAGCTCCTGAGTGTGGGAGAGATCGTTGATGTCATGGTACTCCACATGGATGCGGACAAAAAGCGTATTTCCCTCGGTATGAAGCAGGTGGAGCCGAATCCCTGGGACGTTATCGCGGAAAAATACCCGGTGGGAACAACCATCGAAGGGAAGATAAAAAACATAACGGATTTCGGTATCTTTATTGGTATTGATGAGGGAATTGACGGGCTCGTTCACATCTCGGACATCTCATGGACCAGACGGATCAAACACCCCTCCGAAGTGTACAAGAAGGGACAGGAAGTGCAGGCGGTGGTGCTGAATATCGACAAGGACAATGAGCGATTTTCACTGGGTATCAAACAGCTTGTATCGGATCCGTGGAATGAAATCCCCGTGAAGTACAAGGCAGGAACACGCGTCACCGGAACCGTGACCAATGTTACTGATTTCGGTATATTTGTTGAACTGGAGGAGGGCATTGAAGGGCTCATCCATGTATCTGAACTGCCGAAGGATAAAAAAGGTCACAGTCTTTCACGTTTTCAGGTGGATGACGTTATCCAGGCAAAGGTGGTGAATGTCTCTCCGGAAGAAAAGAAAATCGGTCTTTCCATTCGAAAACTTGAAGAAACATCCGAAAAGGCCGCATACAGCAGCTACCTGAATAACCATGGAGGAGCCACTTCCAACCTTGGAGAACTCCTGAAGGAAGAAATGATGAATCTCCAGAAGCATTCTCTTCCTGAGGACGACGAGGTACCGGATAGCGCAGATAGCGAGGAAGATACCCCTGAGGCAGCATCCGAGGAGCCGGTTGCGGCTCCGGACTCCGATGACCGGGAGGCTCCTGAGGAAAAGCCGGACCAGGCTTCTTAGTAAATGGCAAAGAAGAAGCATCCCATACTGACAGTGCTTCTTATAATCGCGGCCTTCGCAACGCTGCTTGGCGCCACAGCTGTTCTTGTTGTCAAATTCGTCTCGCCCAGCTCCCACATTTCTTTCACCCAAAAGATAGGCGTGATTCCCATCAGTGGCGCCATCGTGGATGCGCAGCCGATCATTTCCCAGATCATCCGGTTCAGAAAAGACAAGGGCATCAAGGCGATTATCGTCAGGATCGATTCCCCTGGAGGAGGGGTGGGTCCCTCCCAGGAAATCTATGAGGAATTGAGGAGAACGGGAAAAACGAAAAAGGTTATCGCTTCCATGGGGAGCGTCGCAGCATCCGGTGGTTTCTATGTTGCCGCCGCGGCAGACAAAATCGTTGCCAACCCCGGGACCATCACCGGGAGCATCGGTGTCATTATGGAGTTTGTCCAGTTCAAGTCACTCCTGGATAAGATCGGCATCAATATTGAGGTACTCAAGAGCGGTGAATACAAGGACATGGGCTATCCCCAGAGAAAGCTCACCGAAAGGGACAAACGTATTCTGCAGGGAGTCATTGACGACATAAAACGGCAATTCGTCACGGCTGTTGCTAATGGGAGACACCTTGCGCAAGAAAAGGTCCAGGCAATTGCCGACGGCCGGATTTTCTCGGGACAGCAGGCAAAAGAGCTGGGCCTGGTGGATTTCCTTGGTAATTTTCAGGATGCCGTCGAACTGGCAAAGAAAATGACAGGAATCAGGGGAGATGTGACACTGGTGTACCCCAAGAAACGTGTGACGAGATTCTGGGACCTTCTGTTTGATTCGGCTTCAAAGTCGGTCCTGAAATGGCTGCAGAAGACACAAACAAGGGTGGAATATATCTGGCGGGGCAATCTCAATCCCGCTTTCAAATAAAACGACTCACATCCCCCTTTCCTTTTCTGATCACTTCCGGTATGTCATCAATGAGTGAAACAACGCTTGATGGACTCGGGTAGATGATTCCGCCGTCAATAATGATATCGAGGAAGGGGCCGTATGCTTCCTGAATGGCTCCAGGGTCATCATGCCCTGCACTGGTGCTGATAATCGGCCTTCCAAGGGCCTCAACGACAGTCAGACAAATCCTGTTGTCAGGCACCCGGATACCAACACTCTTTCTCTTGGTCAACATGATTTTCGGCACCAGTTTGGTCCCTTCCATGACAAAGGTGTAGGGTCCGGGCAGGAGGCTTTTCATGGTCTTGTATGCATAATTCGATACCTTGGCATACTGGCTGATCCCCTTCAGGCTCTCACAGACGAAGGAGAATGGCTTGGTAAGGGGCCGGTTCTTCATCCTGTAGATCTGCTGGATCCCTTTCTTGTTATACAGGTCACAACCGATTCCGTAAAAGGTATCCGTAGGATACGCAATCAGTCCGCCCTGTTCCAATATCTCCGCAACTCTCTTGATCAAGCGGAGCTGGGGATTATCCGCATTGATGGCAAGGATGGGGGTTTTCTTTCGCGGCCCCTGCGGGAATTTGCTATTATTCATCTCTTCACACCTTGAGGTATCGCAATGGAAACCGGTGCCATTATGATCCTTTTTTCCTTCCTCTTCGGTCTGGTCTTCGGGAGCTTCCTGAACGTCTGTATTTACAGACTACCTCTCGGAAAATCCATCATCTTTCCCCCATCCAGCTGTCCCAATTGCGACCACCGCATCAAATTTTACGACAATATCCCCGTGATAAGCTACATTCTCCTCCGGGCAAAATGCAGATACTGTCACCAGCGGATTCCTCTTCAGTACCCGGTAGTTGAACTGCTGACGGGACTCCTGAGTATGGCAGTCTTTATCAGATATGGAGTGAGTTATCAATACCTCTTATTCTTCCTGTTCATTATTTCTCTGGTCCTGATCAGCTTTATCGATCTCCACCACCAGATCATCCCGGACATTCTTTCTATTCCCGGTATCTTTGCGGGAATAGCGGTCTCTTTCATTCCCGGACATGTCGGCGGGGTGGATTCACTCATAGGAGCGGTTGGCGGGGGGGGGATCCTCTTTCTCATCGCGCTGATATTCAAGAAA
>Ga0315542_1000352_pt1 | contig 28398 bp, 23 predicted proteins | sample SalMarSW160120MG_FD_202541 | JGI IMG/M metagenome (GOLD analysis project Ga0315542, IMG submission 202541) | Salt marsh sediment microbial communities from the Plum Island Ecosystem LTER, Massachusetts, United States - Salt Marsh Sediment SW1601-20 ... | reverse complement strand
TTGTTTATGGCATGTACTGGATGCTGAATTTTGTTACCGGTGCAGAAAATAATCCCCAGGCTGTTCTTATAAGGGGTTTGGAAGGGTGTAACGGTCCTGGCAAATTAACCAGGGTGTTAGGCATTGATAAATCATTTTATGGCGAGGACCTGACAATTTCAGAAAGGGTCTGGGTTGAAGATTCAGGATTTTACCCTAAAATAAAAACCGGACCCAGGATAGGTGTCGATTATGCCGGTGAGCACTGGAAAAATGTCCCGTGGAGATATATGCTTGATGATTTTCTTCCGGAATAAAAGATACCGCCTGAATTAACGCGTTAAAATGATGTTAAATAGCGTGCCGGCAAGGTTCAAATTCTAATTTTTTACGTTCTTTGTTTTTTCATTTAATCTAAATATTTATGGATTCAGTATGGGGCAATTATCGCCGCTGGAACAATCTGACTGGCTGGTTTATATTCCTGGTTTCGGCAGTTGTTTACCTGATGACTGTTGAACCAACTGTCAGCTTCTGGGATTGCGGTGAATTCATTCTTTCGGCATTCAGATTACAGGTCGGGCACCCTCCTGGCGCGCCTCTATTCCTTATGATGGGGAGAGTAGCCACATTTTTTGCCGGCAGTGATACATCCAAAGCTGCAGTTATGATCAACAGGATGTCTGCTCTTTGCAGCGCCTTTGCCATTATGTTCCTTTTCTGGACAATAACACATCTTGTACGAAGGGTCTTTACCCGTAATACTCCCCTGGAATCCAAACATATCCCTGCAATCCTGGGAAGCGGAATCATAGGTGCACTGGCATATACATTTTCCGATACATTCTGGTTTTCTGCGGTAGAAGGTGAAGTATACGCTTTATCATCTCTGATCCTGGGCCTGGTTTTCTGGGCTATGCTCAAATGGGAAGAGGAAGCCGACAAACCCTGGTCAGGCCGATGGATAATACTGGTCGCTTATATTATGGGACTAGGTCTTGGTATTCATCGTCTTAACCTTCTTGTGATTCCGGTCCTTGTGCTGGTTTTCTACTTCAGGAAATATGAGGTAACTACCCGTGGTCTTATAACAGCAATATTTGCTGCAGTGGCAATTCTCTGGATCATGGTTTTTGTGCTGTTGCCAGGTGTTCCAAAGGTAGCTGAATGGTTTGAACTGCTTTTCGTTAATAAAATCGGATTACCATATAACTCAGGACTTATAATCTACATATTAGCGCTCATAGCCGGACTCGTCTTTGGCCTCAGATATTCATTGAAGAAGAGGAATGTTATTCTAAATTATGCTATTACATGCCTAACTGTCATTATGATTGGTTATTCATCATACGCAATGATAATGATCAGATCATCTGCCCGCCCTCCAATGAATCAGAATAATCCTTCAGATGTCTTTTCACTTTCTTATTACATTAATATGGAGCAATATGGTAGTTCTCCAAAGATCTTTGGCAATTATTACAGTGCTCCCATAACCGGTAGCAAAAGGGTGATTGCCGGATACAATAAGGTAAACGGGAAATATAAACCATACTTTCGTCCCGATTATGATTACAGCGAGAAATTTGAAACTGTTTTCCCGAGGATGTATAGCCCTGATCCTGATCATGAATCTGCCTACAAATACTGGGGAAAGATTGTAGGCAGGAAGTACAGTGTAGGATCAGAATCGGGAAAGGAGACTGTAGTATGTCCCACTTTCGGTGAGAATCTGCGTTTCTTTTTCAGGTATCAGACAGGTTTTATGTATCTCAGGTATTTTATGTGGAACTTCGCCGGGAGACAAAATGATATTCAGGCAAACGGAAATAATATCCATGGTAATTGGATAAGCGGTATTAAATTTATCGATGAGATGCGTCTTGGCAACCTTGATAATCTCCCTGAAGATCTGAAAAATAATCCTGCTTCGAACAAATATTACCTGTTACCTCTTCTGATAGGGATTGCAGGGATTGCCTGGCAGTATAAAAGAGACAGACATGGGTTCGGGCTTGTCCTGACATTTTTTTTAATGACGGGTCTGGCAATTATTCTTTATCTGAATCAGACTCCTGATCAGCCCAGGGAGCGCGACTATGCTTATGCCGGCTCATTTTATGCTTTCGCCATATGGATAGGGATGGGTGTGATGTATTGCTATGAGCTATTGCAACGTTTCCTTGGAAACAAGACTTCAGCAGCAGTTACAACGGTAATCCTTTTAATAGCCTGTCCGATATTGATGGCTGAACAGAACTGGAATGATCATGACCGTTCAGGCAGGTATACTGCCAGGGACATTGGCTCGAATTATCTGGAGTCATGTGCTCCGAACAGTATTCTTTTTACTTACGGCGATAATGACTCTTTTCCTGTCTGGTATGTGCAGGATGTGGAACAGGTCAGGACTGATGTGCGGGTAGCGAACCTCAGCTATATACAGGCAGGCTGGTACATCGATATGATGAGGCAGAAAGCCTTTAAGTCGGATCCTCTGCCCTTCACGCTCGGATCTGATAAATATATTGAAGGAATAAGAACACAGCTGCCCGTTATTGACAGGGTCAAAAAACCTGTAAACATTAAAGATCTAATTCAGTTTATTGGTGGGGATAGCCGGGATTATAAGTATGATATTTCAGGACGGGGCGATTGGCTCAATTATATACCGGCAAAAAAAATATTGATAGATGTAGACACTTCAGTTGTACTATCAAACGGGACTGTAAAAAAATATTACAGGGACAGGATTGTTTCTCCTATGATATGGGAATATACTGAATCTGATGCTTTTAAAGGGGATGTGGCAATTATGGACCTGCTCGCAACAAATAACTGGAAGAGACCAATTTACATATCATCGACTGTTCCGGCATCCCAATATAAAGGACTTGAAAAATTCTTTGTGCAGGAAGGAATGGCTTACAGGATTGTTCCTATAAAAATAGATGAACCTGAACAAGGCGACTATGGAATGATAGATCCGTATGTTATGTATGATAACATGATGCATAAGTTTAAATGGGGTAATGCCGCTGATCCTTCAGTGTATCTTGATGAGAATAACCGCAGGATGTTCAGCAACTTCCGAAGACTATTCGGAACCCTTGCCAAAAGCCTTTTACAGGTTGGAGATACTACTAAGGCAGTTGAAGCTATCCATAGAGGTCTTGAAATTGTTCCTGCCAAGAAGCTACCTGAAGACTATTTTTCTATAAATCTTGCCGAAGTACTCATCAGGGCAGGAGAAAAAGATGAAGGTCTTAAGCTTATAGACAATATATTGGGCTATTCCCAAGAATATCTTGAATATGCAATCGGCCTGAGAGCCGATAAGCGATTTGGCCTTGATTTACCGATAGGAATTAATATGGATGCACTGCTCAACTTATATCGTCTTTCGCTGGATCTTAAGCTTGATTCCCTGTCGAATGTCACTGAACAAATGATAAATAAATACTACGGTAAACTTTATTCTCGTAAATAGCTAATCATGAGGCTTTTCCGGCCGTATTTTTTCATGCGATATCTCTTTCCGGAAGCACTTTTCAGGATAAAGAGTTCTGAAAAAATTCTGTGTCTTACCTTTGATGATGGCCCTGACCCCGGATCGACGCCGGGATTACTTGATATTTTAAATGGTTTTAAAATAAAAGCAATATTTTTCTGCGAAGGAAGAAAAGCAGAAAAATATCCTTTACTGGTTACCAGGATCGTCGGGGAAGGGCATCTTATAGGGAACCATAGCTACAATCATCTTAACGGTTGGCTCTGTTCGGTTAATAAATATTGTAAAGATGTACATTCAGCCTCACAATATACATCCGGCACTTTGTTCAGGCCTCCTTACGGAAGAATAAGGTTGAAGCAATATAAGCGCCTTCACAGTCATTTTAAAATTATATTCTGGGATATTATGTCTTATGATTTTGACGATGGTTTCGGAGCGGCCAGATCGCTTAAAGTTCTTTTAAAGAAAATTCGCCCTGGCTCTGTAATCGTGCTGCATGATAAGCCCGATTCATCATCATTAAAGATTCTAGATGAGTTTCTAAGTATCACAAAAACAAGAGGATATAAATTTATTCTCCCGCAACTTAATTAATATCTTTCAGCACCTGTCCGGGTTTTATATTTCAGTTTGAAATGTTACTTTTGAAGTACTTAAATCTCCTGAAACATGAATATTCTTATTCTTGGATCCGGCGGAAGGGAACATGCAATTGCCTGGAAGCTTTCTCAAAGTAAAAAAGTCAGCCGTTTATTTATAGCACCCGGTAACGCCGGAACCTTTTTACTTGGAACAAACCTGCAGATCGATCCGTCAGATTTTGAAGATGTCAGCAAAGCAGTCAGGGAGAATAAGATTGAAATGGTTGTTGTAGGGCCGGAGGCACCGCTAGTTGCAGGGATACATGATTTTTTCCTTGAAAATGAATATCTGAAAGGAATACCTGTGGTAGGGCCAGGCAAATCAGCAGCCAGGCTTGAAGGCAGCAAGGATTTTGCCAAAGCATTTATGATAAAGCACAATATTCCAACTGCTGCTTACAGGAGTTTTGATAAATCTGACATGAACAGCGTTTCCACCTTTTTGAAGAGCCTCATTCCTCCATACGTCATTAAAGCTGATGGACTTGCGGCTGGTAAAGGTGTTCTTATAATTGACGATCTGGAATCAGCAGAAAATGAAGTAAAAGCGATCCTTGGCGGGAAATTCGGAGCAGCAGGAAAAAAAGTGGTCATAGAACAATTTCTTAAAGGTATAGAATTATCAGTCTTTATTATCACAGACGGTAAATCGTATAAGCTCCTTCCTGAAGCAAAGGATTACAAAAGAGCTGGCGATGGAGATACAGGTCTTAATACAGGAGGCATGGGGGCTGTTTCCCCGGTGCCTTTTGCCGACAACCTGTTTATGGAAAAGGTTAAAAAAAGGGTCATAGAACCCACAATGAAGGGATTATCAGATGAAGGCATCACTTATAAGGGATTTATTTTTTTCGGACTCATAAATGTAAATGGAGACCCGTTTGTAATTGAGTACAATGCCAGGCTGGGCGATCCTGAGTCTGAAGTTATAATCCCGAGAATTAAATCGGATCTTTTTGAACTACTTGAAGGAGTTGCTCAGGAAAACCTTTCCGAAAGAATCCTGGAAACAGATAAAAGATTTGTTACTACTGTAATGCTTGCTTCAGGAGGTTATCCCGGATCTTATGAAAAAGGGAAAATAATCTCGGGACTTGAACATACAGTTAACTGTGTTTTGTTTCACGCGGGAACAAAACTATCAGAGAATAATGTTGTCACGACAGGAGGAAGGGTCATTGCTATAAGTTCATGGGGAGAATCCATGAAGAAGGCACTGGACGGATCTTACATGAATGCCAGGCAAATTTCATTCGAAAAGATGTATTACAGGACTGATATAGGATTTGATTTATAGAATAAATGTTTTTAAAACAATTCAAAGGAACCGGTCCGGGAACAATATTCCTGATAATCATTACTCTTTTGTTAGTATGGGCAAGTGCATTTCTTAAGCTTAAAAACCACTTCTCCTTATACTTCGACCTGGAGCCGATGCCTCTGTATGGCATCCTGTCTTCTTTAATTGGGACCCATCCTCTCCCCGGGATAATTTTTACTTTATTAATGGTTGGCATGATGGCTTTTCTCATGGTTAATTTGAATACTACTCTTTTTTTTATGAACATGAGAACCCTTCTTCCTGCTGTGATTTACATTTTGCTGAGTGGCCTTTTCCCACAATATCAATTATTAAATCCGGCAATTTTTGGAGCTATGTTCCTTATGCTTGCCATAAGAAGAATAATGGACTCGTACAGGATTCCCGGCACAGCATTCAATTTTTTCGATGCCGGCATACTGATAGGTATCGGGAGCCTCTTTTATGCTAATCTTATCTGGTTCGGATTGCTGGTCATCATTGGAATAGCATTACTCAGGACAGTAAACATAAAAGAAATCGCTATCTTTCTCATTGGTTTGATTGCTCCATTTATTCTGACCTTTGCAGTTTATTATGTATCAGGGCATGATTTAAAAAACTTACTATCAATATTTGAGTATAATCTTTTTGAAAAACAGGCAGTTTACGTTTTTTCGCGCTTAACTATAGTAACTCTGGTATTTACAGGATTAAGCGCGCTGATAGGCATAGTTTATCTGCTTATGGTAATGGATACAAAAAAGATTAAATCACGCAAGACATTTACTCTTCTTAACTGGTTGTTTTTTATATCTCTCGCGGTATATTTTATTCTGCCTTCAGCGTCAGTAGAAATTGTATGGATAACCGGAATACCACTCAGTTATTTTATTACACATTATTTAGTATATGTGAAGAAAAGAGTGATTACTGAAATTATTTTCAGCGGGTTGTTTATTTTTATTATCGTAATACAGATATTGTATATTAAGTGAAGTGATTACCTCACCATTGAAACCACACCAACGCCGGATCCGGATTGTCCATTGGCGAAATCGAAATTCAAGTGGTATATTCCGCTTTTATTGCAGGTAAAGGTTATGTATGGATATATTTTGCCTGTTTTCTGATCGAAGGAAGAAATGACAGTCTTATTTGCGTTATCTTTCACACTCAGGATAAGTTTCCCTTTGGAATCTTCAGAATTACACAACGAGAACTTGTATGTAGTGTTTTTCCACAGCGACATTTGTGCCTTATATCTTAATTCCCCCGGTGTTGTTGTCTTCCCGAGTTGTATCCTGAAATCCTTCAGGTACCTGGTATTTGGTCCTGCATTCATAACGCAGCTGCTTACAAGCGGATCGGATGATTGCCCGTTTACAAGTGCTATTGCCATAAGCAATAACAGTATTGTGATAAAATATTTCTTCATTCTAATCATTTGAAATTAGTTTGTCTCTTATATTTTTTGTCACCTCAATTATCCCGTTCAGTTGTTCCTCAGTCATATCAACATTGCTGGTTTCAGTTTGAGAAACTACAAGTCCGCCATCTTTCTCCTCAGTTACAGGTTCGCCCAAAGTATAGGTTATCTTTACATCCCTGTACTTATCTTTTATTTCCTGCAGGTCTCTGCAAAGAGAGTTAAATTCGGTATCGTTTGTACAATAAGGACTTGCAAGCATAATGAGGTCATTGAGGATAATTTTTTGTTCTCCAATCCGGTCTCTGAGCATGGGGTCAGGGTATTCCTTCATTACCTGTGTGGCCAGGTATTGAGCCTCCAGCCATACTCCGATTATCATCAGTGAAGAAAGCTGACCGCGATCATTATCTCGGAGGTATTTATCTATCTGGGTGTATGAATCTATTGACAGAAAAAGGAGCGAATCAAGGTTGGATCTGTTGAGTGAGAGTCGTTTAATTGTTTCAAAATCAAAATACTGACCAACTCTGATTCCTTCGGCAAGTTTACGGATCGAAGAAAGAATATCTATTGAGGAACCAGTCTTTTCGTAAATGTTAAGATATCCCAGGTCAGCGCCAAGGATACCAAGGGTAAGGGCTTTGTCAAATGCTGTTGTCTGTCTGTTTGCATCGAGAGAAGAGGCAAGGTAGTCAGGGGAATACGGAACTGACATTGTTTGCAGAAGATTGGCAATCTCAACAGGAGAGGTGATATTTTTTGAAATCTCCTCGATGGCTTCAGAGCTTAATTTTTCTGCTTCTCCGACAGGTATTGAATCTGATTCCGGAAATACAAATTCAGATGTTTTGCTTGCGGAATTCCTGCAGGAGAAACACACAAGCAAGATTACCGAGGTGAGTATAAATATCTTTCCTTTCATCATATAGATGACTTGATTAATGCAAAAATATAAAAAAACAGATTACCATCGTATTAAAAAGTTGTTTTCGGATCCTAATTTTTTCAAAGAACATTACAACTTTTGCAAGCAGCTCATAATATAATGCCAAATAAAGAAGTACAGTGCTAAAAAGTACCAGTATAATATTGAAAGTAAATGTATCGGTTTTAATGCCGAAAATGTACTTTGAAGGTGCATAAAAATGGGTCCTGAAACCTAAGAATCCACTTCTATATGGTTCGAGGTAAATGGGATCCGTATTCTGAATGATATGGTTCCTGTATATAAGGATTTTTTTCCTTTCATAATATTTTGTTACAATCTCCTCCAGCTTATAATTATAATAATCGTCTCGAAGCTTGCTAAGAGCCCCCACATTCAGGTTATAGAAGCGGTCTTTCAGGTCATTTGCCGAATTTGAGATCTTACTGAATATTTTATCGATCGTATTCAGGTATTTGTTAACAGAATCAGCAATCGCAGGATCAAAAACAGCTGGTTCCAGGCTATTAATGTACCGGAATCCCGGAATTCCGGAAATCGTTGAAAGTTTGGAGAGTTCGTTATTAAGAAGGAGAAGCCGGCTATAATGTGGCTCAGTTGGCTGGTTTATAAAATCCTGTTTTTCTGAGGTTATGTGCTCTTTCCTGTATTCGGAGAGACTTACTTCAAGTGCTTTTCTAAGTTCAGGGATCCTATACACTTTATTAAAATCGGCTTCACTGATCTTTTGCTGAAGCATATAGTAAGTTTCCCCTTCACGATTATATTGGACTTTGCTATACTTATTATCTTTAAATTGTGCGACCATAAGCGCTTCATATGTCCATCTTGTTGGCATCAATTCAGCAATAAGGGGTACTTTCTCAACATTCCCGATTTGCCTGTTCAGTTTATCAAAAGGAAACATTGCACCGCTGAGCACCATCATTGGAATAATAAGGAGAGGGATAACAATATAAATTGTGATAGCAGAATTAAATGATGCAGAAATATTCAGTCCAAGCATATTAGCACAAAATGCAGTTGTAAACAGCGTAAGCCAGTAATAAGGGAACATCCCATGAATGCCAAGAATTGGATTTGCTAAAATAACGAATAGTGCGGTTTGCAACGATGAGATCAGGATAAGGATTGTGATCTTTGCCATCAGATAACTCGACCGGCTCAGATTTAAAAAATGCTCCCGCTTTATAATCTTCCTGTCACGAAAGATCTCCTCAGCACTGATTGTAAGTCCCAGGAAAAGTGCTACTATGAGGCTCATAAAAATATATATGGGAATATTTTCATTTTCCGAGAACAGATAAATATTTGAATCCGGGTCAGGTATATATCTGATAATAAACGATAGAATAAAACCCAGAATTGGGGCCTCCAGTAATGTTAACCTTATATACTGGCTATTAGAAAGTTTACTCTTGATGTCTCTTAAGAAGTAGATCCTGAATTGCTTCCATGGGCCAGGCCTTTGAAGGTTTTTATGCGGTGGCTCCTTTACTTCCGGAATACTCTCCAAAGGAATTTTTTGTCTGAAGATATTTGACCACTCTTTGGGATGCACTTTTCTTTTGTCGGTATATTTCCCAAATTCATCGACAACATGCGTTTCGAGTATATTAAATATTGTTTCGATGTTTACATTTCCACACAACGGGCATTCTCCCACATCGGCATTTATTTGTGCATCCAGAGTTTTGAAATATATGACAGAATCGATGGGATTGCCATAATATGCCATGCTCCCTTCCTGGTCGAGAATGATTATCTTATCAAACATCTTGAATATTTCGGAAGAGGGCTGGTGAATTACTATAAATAGTAATTTTCCTTTCAGTGTGAGATCTCTCAGAAGATCCATCAAAGTCTCCGAATCTCTCGATGATAAGCCCGAAGTAGGTTCATCAAGAAATAAAACGGATGGCTCTCTGATCAGCTCCAGAGCAATATTCAGTCTTTTACGCTGTCCGCCGCTGATAACTTTGTTAAGCGGAGTTCCCACTTTCAGATCTCTTTTTTCGAACAGCCCGAGTTTAAGCAATGTCTTATCGACAAGAGAAGAGATCTCTTTCTTGTTCATGTCTTTAAAACACTGACAGGCAGCAAAGTATAAATTTTCGAAAACAGTGAGATCTTCAATGAGAAGATCGTCCTGTGGAACAAAACCGAATACACCTTCCAGTTCCTTGTAATCATTAATCACATCAAGGCCGTTTATCCTGACGCTCCCTGAAGTGGGTTTTTGTATTCCGCTGAGGAGATTAAGCAAAGTGGTTTTTCCAGAACCGCTGGCTCCCAGTATTCCGACAAGTTTCCCTTCCTCAATTGAAAAACTGATATCATCGATAGCGAAATGTCCTTCAACAAATTTATATGTCAGGTTTTCGGCAGTAAAGGAAAGCTTATGAATAATAATATCGGAAAGAAATCTGGAGCTTATATCGCTGTAATAAATAGTGTGTCCCTGTGTTGATTTCAGAGAACCTCCCTGGGCAAATGAATAGACTAAGCCTGAGCTTATGGGAAGGCCGTTTAAATAGAGTTGCTCCCCGGGGATATATTTAACAAAATAGAGGTCTACACTTGCTATTCTTAAGAAATAGATATAAGTATCCTGATACCCGGTATGCATTTTCTTGCAAATTTCACACTCTTCAGAACCCGGGTTAAGAACAAGGATTGCCGGATTTTTAAGTTTTTCCGGCACATTATTCTTAACAAACTGTTCAGTAGCTGCAAATTCATCCTGGGAAATCTTAAAGACTTCAGCTACTGTGTTAATGATATTCATTCTCTGAGGAGTGAAACGACGGCTGGCGTTTACAATCTCATAAAGCCGCATAAGCACAACCACTTTCTGTTCCTGGTTAAGAGTGCGGTTTATTTGCTTGCAAATGCCAAGGATCTTAACAGAGTCTCTCACCGACGGAGGAACCTGTTCCTTTTTTGCCGAACTTTCTCTTACAGGACCTGCGTGTTCATCAAAAAGTGCAAGATATTCCCTTACAGTATCTCGCGTCAGTTGCTTGGTAAGAAAACCGGAAACATAATCGCGTTCACTCTTAATCATACCTCCGTCCTGCTTGGCAATAAGTGCAAACAACTCCATTAGTGCCTTGAGGATCTCTTCACTCATGAGCTGGCAATGATTTTACTATTCTTCTGAAAAATCTAAAGTACAAAAAACTATCTTTCTTTTTATGTAGATTTTATAAATTTTCTCTGGATCCAGCCCGGAATAATTGATGCTCCAATAATCAGGTACGGATAATAGCTTATTATTCTCCATATTATTGCCATAGCAAGTGCGACACTCGATACATATCCCGGATTAACCGGGATGGCATCAGTAATATAACGGCTAAGAATAACTTCTGCAAAACCACTTCCGCCGGGAGTTGGGCTGATTATCATCATTATCCATGTAACAAGCTGCCGTGCAAATATCAGGAAATGCTCATTAATAGCAAAAAATGCAACTAGTATTGCATTTAAAACCCAGTATCTTGATGTCCAGGAAAGAAATGTTGCAGTTATCGCTTTTACCCAGAAAGAAAGGGGTTGTTTTTTCAGTTCATAAGAGCTGTCAACAATGTCATTCCCTGCTTTGTCAGCTGATTTTTTCCATTTTCTTAAAATGGGAAGCTTAAAAAGGTATATAATGGTTTTACGGATGCCATCAGGATTCAAAAATAACCCATACCCCACAAAGATGACCCATGCAAGAATGATAGCATAACCGATAATTGCCACATATACTAGATTATTTAAGTAAGAGATGCCCGTTCCCGAAAGAGATGTGGTAAAAAGAATATCTCCTCCGACAGTCAGGAGAATGACAGGAAACATGATAACAAAGTATAATTCATCAAGAAATGATGTTGCAAGAACAACAGCAGTACTTCTTCCGACAGAGATTCCTTCTTTATGGAGAAATATTACAGCAACCGCAGTGCCTCCTACAGTTGAAGGGGAAATAGCAGAAATGAATTCCCACAGCATAATTACCCTGAACGCCTGTCTCCAGTTAAGATCCTTTTCAGTTAATATCCTGATTCTAATGATATATCCAAGATCCCTCCCAATCATGCAACACCACGCTACAAAGAGCCAGAACACAGATCTCCAGGTGAAAACGATCTCTTTTAAGACATTGATATTTAAATCTTTGATAATGAGCCATAGAACAATAATTATCCCAATGGCAACAGGTAATATTATCTTTCTGGGATGAAGCTGTTTTGAAATATCCTTATGACTTACTGCTGCCATTATCTGAGTTAAACAGGTTATTCTACATTGTTGATAAAGATGGTATAAATTTACCTTAAAACCAACATCCGGTTGGAACTCCACTTTTTACCATTCAGGAACATATTTTAACCATTCCGCATAATAAATTTTTATCCGTGCCAGGGATGCTTTTACTTTTATCTTGTTTTATTGTTTAATCCAAATAATTAATATGATGAAAAAGTTATTATTTCCGGTTACCACGATATTTTTCATGCTTTTAACCGTGGTATATCCCGTAAACAGCTTCGGTCAGGAACAAAAAAAACTGATCAGTAAATATCTGACTCAATTACCTGGCGGTAATGTAAAAGATGACGGAAAACCCCAGATGTACAGGATGACAGCCGTATATAAAAATATGGATATATATGGAAACATGAGTACGGGAACAAAGGTAACGGGCGATTATACAAGAGAACCAGGGGGAAGGCAGGCTTTCTGGACTAATGTTTTGATTGCAAATTCAAATAATGCATCCGAGACATTTCTTGAGGGTACTAATCAGGATTACATGGAGAATTTTGTTTATGATCCTTCTTCAGATATGGTAAGGAGTGATGCATTCACAAATTTTCCTGCAGCGACACAAACCATTTTCGCAAAAAACCTGGTCTGGGATATGAGCGTTGTTGAAAAATTTGCGTGGGATTATACCGACTCTTTAAAATTGAACAGGAACTATACCATCCCCGGCATAAAAGGAAGTTTAGTGATGCCTGATGTAGGGACATATTTCCACAAAAGCATTCAGATCTGCTGGACGGGTATTTCTGTAGTTAATGGTAAACTATGTGCTGTTATAGAATACAGGGCCCTTAATAATAAAATTGAGCTGAGACTTGACCAGATAAAATCAAAGGGTACTGAACAATACTGGGGAACAACATGGATGGCCCTTGATACAAAACTGATTGAATATGCTGAGATGTACAGCGGAACAATACAGGAGATGGAAATCCAGGGTTTCAAAGATAAAATGCTGGTAAAAACTGTTCGGGTGATAAGTGTGGAAAGAATTAAATAAAGAACTTGTAAATTTACATTCATGGCAAAGCTTACTTTTCAGAATATCTTTAACCAGCGGAAAATTTCAACGCATATAGCAATATTATTATTCACTTTTATTTCTATTGTTGTCACAATAGTTCTCAAATCTGATTATAGTTCACTGGAAAATTATCTTGATGCATTTATCCTTATTTTCGTCCAGGTGGAGCTATTCCTTTTTATTGCAACAAAAATCTTCAGAAAATTAAACCCGGGGAGGAACCGCAAGGAATTTACGAGGATCATTCTGACTCAATTCTTCATATTTTATATAGCCTGTTTTATTATTGCTTTAGCGGTCATTCTGCTTTTCATTTATATAAAACAGATCCTGATTGGCGGAAGCCTCACTCACCTCTTACCTAATTTTTTCCATTTTCAGTTCTGGTCCTGGCTCAAATCCACAGCTTCAGGCTTATCTGTAGGAGCTGTTATATTCATTATTATTCAATGGCAGGATGCGTTAAAAAGAGAGCAAAAATTAAGAGAGCAGAACCTTATTTTTCAGAATGAAACTCTTAAGAGCCAGGTAAATCCACATTTCCTATTTAACAGCCTTAACACACTTTCATCACTAATATCCACTCGGCCCGAAACTGCAGAATGGTTCATAGGAAGGTTATCTTCCATATACAGGTATATTCTCGAAAACGGACAAAAAAACAGGCTTCCTCTAGAATCTGAGCTGGCTTTTATTTCAGATTACTACGATCTGCACACAGTAAGAGATGAAGGGAAGATTTTACTGGATATCAATACACCTGATGCAAATGATTATTTTATTTTGCCTGTATCGCTCCAGATCCTGATAGAGAATGCGATCAAGCATAATATGGCAACAAGAGACAATCCGCTGAAGATAGAGATCTATATTGAAGATCAGAGGATTGTAGTTAAAAACAATTTGCAGAAAATGGCAACGAAGTTGAAATCTACTTCAATTGGTCTGAAAAATCTGACCGAAAGATTAATGCTCAGTACCGGAAAAACGGTTATTGTTGAAGAAACAAATGATTATTTCTTTGTAAAATTACCTTTATTGACATGAATATACTGATTGTTGAAAATGAAATGCCTGCTGCCGAAAAGCTGATCATATTATTAAAAAAAATTGATAAATCAGCAATAGTTATGGGTGTTGTGGAAACAGTTGAAGAGGCAATAAACCGGTTACAGGAGAAGCCACAACCTGATCTTGTTCTTATGGACATTCAGCTTGATGACGGCCTTTGCTTTGAAATTCTTGAAACGATCAAGGTGGATATACCTGTAATCTTTACAACTGCTTACGATGAATATACGCTTAGGGCATTCAAAGTGAACAGCGTTGATTACCTGCTTAAGCCAATAGATGAAGAATCATTGAAAGCAGCCCTGGGCAAGTTCAGAAAACTTTATGCCGATAAGGATCCCTTTAAGAGAGATTTTAAACAGCTGTTATCTGAGTTCAGAAACCAATTCAAATCGAGGTTTCTAATTAAGATTGGTGAAAAGTACAGGTCGGTACCGGCTTCTGAAATCAGCCATTTTCACATTTCTGAGAGGAGCGTATTCCTGAATGATTTTCAGGGTAAGGATTATGGAGTTGATTATTCCCTGGAACAGTTGCAGAATATACTCGACCCAAGTAAGTTCTTCAGAATTAACCGTGAATGTATAGTTAGTATCGACGCAATATCATTAATGTACAGCTACTCCTCCAGCAGGCTTCAACTTACTTTAAAAAATGAAAAGGGAAAAGACATTTTTGTGGTAAGCCGTGATAAAGTGGCAGAATTTAAACGATGGATTGACAAATAAACATTAGTAGATGATAAAATACCTCTTATTTTTCTAGCATTTCATGCCAAGGAAGCTCCACGATTCATAGATGGAATGGTAAGAATGAGTATGACCGTAAAACTCAGACAGGCCATAATGTTGTTCAAAATTGACTGGAAATAGAATTTTCGATGGGTTAAGACCAGAAAATCACAATAACATAAAATTGAAGCTAAAATAAGTTCCCGCAGATCCCGCTGATTTTCGCAGATGGTTTTTAATTTTTCTGCGTCAATCTGCGCAATCTGCGGGAAACCACAAAGTGTCTTTTAAATAACCGGACCTTGCGCTTTAATGCCTTTGGGCCATTAAACCATTGAACCCTTGCGTCATTACTTCTTATCGTATGCAGCGGTGGTTTTCATTTCGTTTCCATCGGGGTTGGTTCTTGTGGATGTTATCATCAAGACTTTTCCTCCATCGGAAAGCTTCCACTCATCGGCAGATTTCATTTCACGGGATTCTCCGTTCATGTCAAAAGTCATTACATGAGACAGAGTAAGGCTGGTTTTATCGGCCGACCATGCTGCTGTTGTTTTCCTGGTAGAGTTGAACATAGGATTTTCGCTTACTGAACCGTCGAGTTTATAAGTGGCATTGGTTTTCATCTCACCGCCGTCACGGCCGGGCATTGTACTTTCAACTGAGAGTGTTGCAGCATCCTGGGTAACAACCATTGATGTTGCTGCAAAGCGGAACTGGCCTCCTCCGAAATCACTTTTCGATTCGTTTAATGCCCATGTACCTGCAAATTTGGCCTGGGCAAAAAGCCCTGATGAAGCCAGCAGGAAAAGCCCTGAAACCAGCATGTTCCTTAATACAGAATACTTGTTTTTCATAATTCTATTTTTTGATGGGTTATAATAATGTATTGACAACCGTGAAGTTAATTATTTTCAGCCAGATTAGATCATGGTTCTGTTGATAAGTAATTTTTTAGGATGTTAAAAAACAATAAATTTTAGTTTCATCCCTGATTTTCAGTACTATCCTTTTTTTCAACAACAATGGTGCATTTCATTGCCAGGGCAGCCAGTGCCCCTACCGCAGCAAACATCGGAGCAAGTACAACGCCAATTGCACCTATTGTCAGGGGGAATTCCATAATAACATCGTCCCTGTCGTTCAGGATAATTATCTTCCTGGCATTTCCCTCATTGATAATCTCTTTGAATTTTGTAAAGATCTCATCTCCTGAGACCCTGAAAGATTCGTGGTTTTTATAATCCTTGTCAGTCATGTCTTTTAGTTTTTGATAATTAAAATTAATGAATTCTTCCGGAATTCTGATTATCAAACCTGAATTTAGGCCAGGAAGCCGATTGGCGGAGAAGAACGAACTTCACGCGTTCCAAGTTGTAAAAGCCAGCGGACTTTTACTGTTGAGATCTCTAATGCTGCGAATGCCTGATCATTAGAATTAGCTTGAAGGAATCCGGGGATGTCCCTGCATACACTGTTTTCTCATCAGGGCTCAAAGCCGGGGAACAGTAATAAATTTCTGTCTGAAGAAGAGTTACCCAGATTTCTGGTGATGGTTCTTTCTCATTAGTCTCTTTCTTCTTGTGGTATCCGGAAAGGCCAAACGAAATTATTATAAAAAGTAGGAAAGCAAAATAATAAAAATCCCCCAGGTCATGCCGGTATGCAGGTTTTCCTGTAATTTTAGGGTTAAAATGATAAACAGATGTTTTCATTTTGCTTATGTAATTGTTTTTCATAAATTTAAATAAATATTGGTTAATGAAAAGACTTTCTTGCTTCTTTGCAGCTATTTTTTTCTGTCTGACAGCAATTTGCCAGGAGCCGAAATCATTTAATTATCAGGCAACAGTGCGTAATGTAGCTGGTGAGTTAGTAAGAGGAGAGTCTGTTACAATTCATTTCAGTATTCTTAAAGGGAGCGTTTCCGGTGAAGTTGTTTATAGCGAAAAGCAAACTATTATAACCAGCGAGGACGGTTTGATTTCCCTTTCTATTGGTGAAGGAACCGGGGAAATTGGTGACATAAAATCTATTAACTGGACTTCAGACAACTATTTCCTTAAAGTTGAGATAGAGAGAGCCGGGGAAAACAACTTTGCAGATATGGGCACAACTCAAATACTGGTAGTGCCCGATCTTTGGAGTCCGGAAAAGACAAAAAAATCTTCTGCACTTATAGTAGAGGATGAAATGGTCATAGTAAGAAAATATGTCGGGAAGTTCATTGATTACCGGCATACAGGTTACGAGTCTTATGGAGGCCCTAACCTGATATGGATCAAGACATCATTGGAAAAGGCCTATGGTAAGATTTCAGCCTATGGAAAAAATTGTGAGTTTTCTATGGGAGATAATCTTTATATTAAAAGAATATTGTACACTCCGGGAGGAATTTCAGGTTACTGGATATATCAGATCGAAAACGATTCTTCAATGTATTACAGGGTGAGTGATTTCCAAAGTGATAAAAAGGTTTTCGTAGAATCCTGGTTTGAATGATTGCGGAGTCTCTTGTAAAAGTTAATTTTAATAAATAGGTCTCTTTCTCAGTAAAATTACAAACAGACCAACTGCAAAATTTGCAAGGGTTATAAATATCAACTAATATCGCATTTAAAATACATCACACAGTATACCGATCATAGAGCCGTTTTAAAATGTACATAACCAATATTAAGCACCTTCTCGATGCATCAGCAAAAATGTCAGTAGAGATGCCCGGAGAAGCAAGGGAATTAATAGGTTTCTTAACACTTATTATAGACACAACCACAAAAAACCTTCCACATATTTTGACAACAACCGAAATCAGTTGCTTTAAAAAAGGCTGCAGCGGAATAATAAAGACTGTACTGAGACTTGATAATGATGAAATTAACTGGTTTTGTCCTGATTGCGAATCTGAAGGAGTTATCAGCGGCTGGCAGGGTACAAAATGGGATCATATCCATAAAAGCAAGTGATCTTTCCATATAAGTTGTCTTCATCATTTTTTTGTTTGGACTGTGTCCACCGTAGCCCGGAGAAGCCTTGAAGAAGTGGGCAGAGCCCTGCTTCGCCAAGGCTTCGTAGGGCGAAGGTGGAGATTAGGGGAATCGAACCCCTGACCTTGTGACTGCCAGTCACACGCTCTAGCCAACTGAGCTAAACCCCCGGAATATAAAGAACTATTGAAAATGTCACATGCGCTGGTATAGGAAAGAGCAGCCAGACCCATGAAAATGCCAAACAAATTTATGGAAAAAAATCAAAATATTAAAACTGCTCCATTTGCGTCTTATTATGTTTTGCAGGAAGAACGCTATTTTGTAATTTTGCACCACATTTAAAATTGGTGGGTAATTTCCACGTTAATAATGCAGATAAAACAGGATGGCATTATTATTGATTAAATAAATATCTGATAAGGAGGGTGAAAAAGGTAATAGAATTTTCGAATTATAACAGCAAAAGGAATTTGTAATTTTGCCTGCCGGGGGAGATAGAAAAAGATGAAAGGTAATTCAAACAATATACCCGATTTTAATGATATTCTGTTCGAATCAAGGAACAGGGAATATGGGGCTTATCAGCTTCGTAAAAGCTATAATTCTGTTATAATTGCCGGCATCTTTGTAGCCTCATTTATAGTTAGTTCTGCTGTAATTATCCCGTTTTTGGCAAGGCCATCTGACGAACGGATCGTTACCGGGGGAAGAAGATATGTGCAGGTTCGTATGCAAAACCTGGAGCCTCCGAAGAATGATATATATGTTCCCCCTGCACCACCACCTCCCAGGGCAGCTGTTCAGCAGGAAATCGTTAAATATGTTGCTCCTGAAATAGTTGATACAGTCTTTGAAATAGACAGGACTCAGGCTTCAACAGATGAGATACTTGCCCAGTCTGACAATAAAAATGTTGAACCCGGGAGATCCGGATCAGGAGATGATCTCCTCACAACCGATAGTGGCCTGGGGACCGATGACCCTTTTTTTATCGTTGAAGTGATGCCCTCTTTTAAAGGAGGGGGGATCGAAAAATTTCGCGAATGGGTAAATAAAAGAACAAACTACCCCCAGGAGGCAATCAATGCAAAGATAAAAGGAACCGTTTTTGTCACTTTTATTGTAGAAAAAGATGGTTCGGTGAGTAATGTCACAATACTCAAAGGGGTAAATCCCCTTCTCGATAATGAAGCAATAAAAGCAATATCAGAATCACCAAAGTGGTCGCCGGGATTACAGAGAGGACAACCGGTGAGAGTCAGATACCAGATCCCGCTCAGTTTTATTCTTTAAAGCAACAATCAGAATGATAGTTTATTGTGAAAATTTTAATTTTCTATGTTTTTATTATCTTTAACGATATAAAAATAAATCGATATGGGAAAAAATTTACTCTTAATCTTTGCAATAACAATCATCCTCTCCGGATGCGCATCTTCGAAGAAGCAGCTTGAAAAAGGTAATTATGATGCTGCTGTCGTCACAGCTGTAAAACAATTGCGTAAAGATCCTCAGGATTCTAAGCAGATTGCTACGCTTGAGAAATCTTTCACTATTGTTAATGACCAGGATAATGAACGAATCCGGTTCCTAAAGATGGAAGGCAAACCTCAGAACTGGGATGAGATATATTTACTCTATAAAAAACTGAGCGACAGACAGGCGCTTGTCAGAACAGTAATGCCGCTGAATGACGGAGGCAGGTCTGTTGATTTTCCTTATGTCGACTATATGCCTGAAATGGTAAATGCAAAACGTAAATCAGCCGATTACTACTTTGCACATGGGAATGAACTTATGAAGGCTGGCCTTAAAGAATCATACAGGCAGGCTTATGCCGAATTCATGAGGGCTAAAGATTATGTGGGCGATTATGAAGGTATAGATAATAAGATTCAGGAAGCCAGATATCTTGGAACAAGCAGGGTGTTCGTTTCACTGCAGAATACAACGATGTTTAAATTCCCGAAGGATTTTGAAGACGACCTTCTGACGGTAGATCTCCAGGCCCTGAACAATGACTGGGTTGAATACCATACAGTTAACCTTGATAATAACGCTCAGTATGATTATTTTATCAACGTCAATGTGAGAAATATTATGGTTAGTCCCGACCAGACCTCTCAGAAAGATTCCGTGATAAAACGTGATGTTGAAGACGGGTTTTCATATAAGTTGGATAAAAATGGAAATGTGATGAAGGATACCCTTGGCAATGATATTAAAATCAAAAAGTACAAAACACTTCAATGTGCACTTGTTTCAACGTTGCAGACTAAAACATGCCTTATAGAAGGTGATATCGAGTTTATACAGGTCAATCCCAATAAGCTTCTTAAAAAGGATCCTATAGGAGCACAGTCAAATTTTGAAAATGCATCTGCGAGAGCTCTTGGAGATCTTGGTGCGTTGAGTCCTTCACAGCTTCAACGTACAAAAACAGAAATTGTGCCTTTCCCATCAGACATAGATATGATCATTCGATGTTCAGCGAGTCTTAAGAATGCGATCAGGGGATCGATCCAGAGTAACAGGAGGCTGATAAATTAGAATTGTTTTTGTAAAAACCACATAATAAAAGTTATGCCGCATTTAAGTAATTTTGCGGCATAATTTTTTATATCAGATGATAGAAACAGACCGGCCGGTTGAAAGGGCAATCCTTGTTGGCATTAATTTCCCCGGGCAGGAAGAACGGGAAACAGAAGAGTATATAGATGAATTATCATTTCTTACCGAGACTGCCGGCGCTGAGCCTGTAAAACGATTTGTCCAGAAACTGAATATTCCTGATCCAAGAACTTTTGTGGGATCTGGTAAAATCGCAGAAATTGCTCATTATGTTGCAGATAACAGGATCGATATTGCAATCTTTGATGATGAGCTATCTCCAAGCCAGATAAGAAATATCGAAAAAACACTTGGTTGCCGTATCCTCGACAGGACAAATCTTATTCTCGATATTTTTGCCCGTCGTGCCCGTACTTCTCATGCCAGGACACAGGTTGAGCTGGCTCAATACCAGTATCTTCTGCCACGTCTTGCAGGTATGTGGACGCACCTGGAAAGACAACGCGGAGGGATAGGTCTGAGAGGTCCCGGGGAGACTGAGATTGAAACAGACAGGAGGATAATCCGGGATAAAATATCGCTGTTGAAAACACAGCTTAAGAAGATCGATGTACAGATGTCTACCCAGCGCAAAAACCGGGGGAAAATGGTCAGGGTGGCTCTGGTCGGATACACAAATGTGGGTAAATCAACATTAATGAACCTCCTGAGTAAATCAGATGTTTTTGCCGAGAACAAATTGTTTGCCACTCTCGATACCACTGTCAGGAAAGTGGTTATAGGCAACCTCCCTTTCCTTCTGTCCGATACGGTCGGTTTCATCCGTAAGCTTCCCCACGATCTGGTTAAGTCATTCAAATCAACGCTCGATGAGGTCAGGGAATCGGACCTCCTGGTTCATGTTGTTGATATTTCACACCCAGGCTTTGAAGAACAGATTAAGATTGTAAATGAAACTCTACGGGATCTGGGCTCTGCAGATAAGCCATCAATAATCGTTTTTAACAAGATAGATGCATTCTCGTATGATGCTAAAGCTGAAGATGATCTGACTCCTGTCAGGAAAGAAAATTATTCCCTGGCTGATCTGAAAAAAACGTGGATGGCCAAAGACAAAAACCATCAGGTCGTTTTTATTTCAGCAAAGACACATGAAAATGCAGAAGAGCTCCGGAAGCTTCTTTATGATGAAGTGAAGAGGATACATATTTTAAGGTATCCATATAATGATTTTCTTTATAACGATGACACCCCCCGCCCCTGACGGGGCACCCCCCTGAAGGGGGGGGCTAATATAATTTAGATATTTAGCATTTGTGCGACCTAGGGGCATCATTGATGTCATAAAAGCAATGTATTATACCCCCTTCAGGGGGTGGCTCCCGCAGATCGGGAGCCGGGGGTTGAATAACAGAGAATTAATAAAGTTTTTTTTCAACCATATACTCAGCAATCTGAATTGCATTAGTTGCGGCTCCTTTACGGATATTATCGGACACTACCCAGAGGTTAAGACATTTTTCTTTAGACAGATCCCTTCTTATTCTGCCAACAAAAACTTCATCGCGATTGTGTGACATTATCGGCATAGGATATATGTTTTCGGCAGGATTATCATAGACGACTACTCCCGGAAATCCGCTGATAAGAGATATTACATCATCAATATTGAAATCCTTCTCAAACTCAATATTTACAGCTTCGGAATGACCTCCCACCACTGGGATCCTCACTACGGTAGCTGTAACCTGTATCGTCTGGTCTTCAAGGATCTTGCGTGTCTCATCGACAAGCTTCTGCTCTTCCGTAGTATAACCGTCGGGCTGAAAAGTACCGCAATGGGGGAAACAGTTCATATCGATGGGATGAGCATAGACCATTTCGCCTTTTAAACCATTCCTTTCATCTTCCATCTGTTTTACAGCTTTAACCCCGGTGCCGGTAACAGACTGATATGTAGCTACAACAAGTCTCTTAATCTTATATTTCCGGTGAAGAGGCGTCAGGGCCATTACCATCTGAATGGTTGAACAGTTCGGATTTGCAATTATTTTATCACCATTCCTGAGGACATGACTATTGATCTCGGGAACTATCAGCGGAACATTTTTATCCATACGCCAGGCCGAAGAATTATCAATGACAACTGTTCCTTTTTTTGCGAAAGCAGGAGCCCATTCCCTCGATGTTGATGCACCGGCAGAAAAGATAGCGAATTCAGGTTTTCCATCGACAGCATCCTTAACACTTACAACTTTGACAGGGTTACCCTTAAACATAACTTCTTTGCCGACAGATTTCTCCGATGCAGCAGGTATTAACTGTGAAACAGGAAAATTTCTTTCTTCAAGGACTTTCATCATTGTACGGCCAACCATCCCGGTTGCTCCAACAACAGCTATCTTCATAATTTTAAGTTTGAAAATTTTAAAGTTATTGACTATATTTACTTTTATATAAAGAGGTCAAAATTAACTTTTTTTTCAATCTGTCCCGCTGCATGAAAAAAGTTATTTTCCTGGCTTTGTTTTTGCCTGTTGCGGCAAACTGCCAGATTATTGAAAATTTTGAATCCGGAAATATTAATAACTGGATTCAAAGTTCTGAAGGGCACTGGAAAACTGATGATTCAGAAAGTCTCTCTGGTACCTTTTCACTTCATCATTTTTTTGATAATCCTTCCGCTGGTTCCGACTGCATCGGGTTGCCGCTTTCAGACCTCCACCCTTCTGAAGGTCCTACAAGATGGTCATTTCTCATCCGGCATGGTTACGACCCGTCATCGTCAAATAACTGGGCCGTTTTTCTGATGTCCGACACAGATCCTGGTTCCTTCAGTAGTGGTAACCCGGTAAACGGTTTTGTTGCCGGTGTTAACCTGGTAGGCTCTGACGATACTCTCAGGGTATGGAAAATCAGGGACGGGTCGCTATCTGTCGTGGTTACCTGCCCTGTGAACTGGCAGACAATGATAGGTAAGACGAATACAGCAAAAGTGAATGTCAGCAGGACGAGGGATGGTCTCTGGAGCATTTCTGTTTTCGACCAGGGGAATCAGCTTAAAGGAACAGCCATAGCTTCAGATAATGAACTATTCAGTGTTCAATGGCTCCTGGTGAACTACAGGTATACATCGAGCTGCGACAGACTTCTCTGGTTCGATGATCTGGAAATCGATGGGATGTTTTATGAAGATATTAATCCTCCTGAAGTTAAAGAGATTATAATAATAGGAAACAGGACTGCTGAGCTGGTACTGGATGAGGAGCCTTCAGATGAAATTCTTGTGCCTTCAAATTTTTCACTGAACGATGGCACAGGCAGCATTTCTGAAGTAATGAAAAAGACACCGGCAACATTAATGCTGGAATTTACTGATAGATTCACCAACAAAACATTGAACGATCTTAAAATAATCAGACTTTGTGACAAAAAAGGTAATTGTTCCGGGGATGTTCATGTCTGGTTCACACCTGCCTGGGCAGAAGCTGGCGATGTGATAATTTCGGAATTAATGGCCGACCCTTCACCGCCTGTATCACTTCCTGAAAAGGAATATATTGAACTGACAAACAGGACTGGATTTGCATATAATCTGAAAAACTGGATTCTTTCTTCAGGAAGCCAGAATGTTTATCTGCCGGGTTTTGTTATCAGTCCTGGTGATTTCCTTATCCTGTGCCATATAGTTGATACCGGATCTTTTTCAAAATATGGGAAAGTCCTTGGACTTAAGTCTTTTCCTGCACTTACGGATGCAGGCAGGATAGTAGTTCTTTCAGACAGCCTGGGAAATATTATACATGGACTGGAATATTCTTCAAAATGGTATGGAGATAATCTGAAAGCAGGAGGAGGGTGGTCGCTGGAAATGATTGACACTGATTTTCCTTTTTATACAGCAGGGAACTGGGAGGCATCCTCATCTGGTAAAGGAGGCACACCCGGGGAATTAAATTCATCCTCCGCTTTCAATCCCGACCAGATCTTTTATGGTATACAGAATGTTTTTCCTGATGACTCTGTTACAATCACGGTTTCCTTTTCGGAGACAGTTGCTGACCTTATATCAAAGAGTGATCAGGCCTATATTGATGGAGAACCGGTAATAGCAGTTACACCCGCTGATCTGATGCTACAGAAGTATATTGTTAAGCCATCAGGGCCACTTGAAAAGGGGAAAGTCTGTACATTTGAAATTTCAGGCGGGATAACAGATTTTGCAGGAAATCAGGCAGTAAGACGCTCATTTAAATTTGGTATTCCTGAGCAGGCCTCAAGAGGACAGATCCTTTTTAACGAACTATTATTCAATCCGATGCCTGATGATCCTGATTTTATTGAGCTCTATAACTGCTCATCAGCTACAATCGACGCATCAATGCTTTTCCTGGCATCAGTAAACGATGAAACAGGCGATACATCTGAAACCAGGAAGGTTTCTGATATACAGAGATGCATAGTCCCGTATTCCTTCTATGTGGCAACAACAGAACCTGAGAAAGTAATCAGCCGGTATTTTACTTCCGACAAAGATTTTGTTTTTGAAACTCCATCACTTCCTTCAATGTCTGATGACAGGGGCCATCTATTATTGCTTAACAGGCTACTGGAAATTATTGATGAAGTCTCATATTCTGAAAAAATGCATTATCCGCTTCTGAATGAAAAAGAAGGTGTGTCGCTTGAGAAAGTAAGACCGGATATATACTCTACTGAGAATACAGCCTGGCATTCCGCATCAGAAAGTGCAGGATTTGGCACACCGGGAGTAATGAATTCTACATATAGTTCTGAAAATCAGAATAATGATCAGATCGTTCTTTCGTCTACCAGGATATCTCCCGATAATGACGGATGGGAAGATGTGCTGTTAATTGACATAACCCTGAACGGTTCAGACAACATAGTCTCTGTGTCCATTTTTAATGAGACGGGGGGTTTTGTAAAGAAAATCGCTGAAAACCTTTTTGCAGGGAATAAGGCGTCTGTCGTCTGGGACGGAACAGCTGGTGACGGCAACCTTGTTTCAAGGGGAATCTATATAATATTGATTAAAATGTACGATGACAAGGGCAAAACAAAAACCTGGAAAAAGGTATGTTCGGTATTAAGATAAGCTTTTTTTACCACAAAGGGGTAGGGAGATTCCTCGCTAAGCTCGGATTGAGTCCCGATTTTTCGGGACGAAATGAGGGATCTTAAAAATTAGCGGAAACTAATAAAAAAGGTTAAAGATATGATATCATATCAGTCATAATAGTTGTCATCCTGTCTTCGGTTTTGGAAGCCTCATTCAGGACAGATTCATGGGTTGTATATTCTATTTTACCTTCGACACCCAGATCAGTTATGATGCTTACTGCGAAGCATGGCAGGTTCATGTGGCGGGCGATTATTACCTCGGGAGTAGTTGACATGCCAACGGCATCAGCTCCGATGATTCTGAAGTATTTATATTCTGAAGGAGTTTCGAATGTTGGACCACTTGTTGAGAGATATACTCCTTTATGAACCCTTATCTTATGTTCCTGTGCAATAATTAAAGCTTTCTTTATAAGGTATTTGTCATAAGCCTCACCCATATCGGGGAAGCGGGGTCCGATACGATCATCATTTTGCCCTGCAAGAGGATTCGGCAGGAGGCTGATATGATCTGTGATGATCATGATATCTCCAATCTGGAAAGAAGGGTTAACTCCGCCGGCAGCATTTGAAAGGAAAAGACATTTTATTCCGAGATATTTCAATACTCTGACGGGTAATGCAACCTGTTCCGGTCCATACCCCTCATAGTAATGGAACCGTCCCTTCATGGCAACAATTTTCTTTCTTCCGAAGTCACCAAAAATCAATTTCCCTTCATGCCCTTCAACTGTTGAAACAGGAAAGTGAGGAATATCTTTATAGTCTATTTCAATTCTGTTTTCAATCTTGGCCGTGAGTCCGCCAAGACCTGTACCAAGTATAATGCCTGCATCGGGATTATTGATACCTTTTGATCTAAGAAACTCTACTGTTTCGTTTATTTTTTCGAACATATTCAACTATCAGATTATCAAATTCATCTTTATCATCATTCAAAAAAAATACCCCTAAAGGAATATAATAGAATGACGAACGGACTGGTTCTGCAATATTAGTAAATTCCCTTAACCTGACCGCATCTTTTTCCGTGGTAATTATATATTTATTTGACGATCTGAGATTGTCCCATGCATCGGAAATCTTTGTCAGATCATTTTCCGTGAAGCGATGATGATCTCTAAAAGGTATATGAATGATTTCTCCTGTCTTCTTTTTCAGATATTCAAATAAATGATCAGGATTTGCAATCCCGGTTACAAGAACAATACCCATATTATTAATTTCATCACCTGAAGGGGGTGTGTTATTAAGAGTATTTGTTTCAAAAAGCGGCACAGGGTCCTTATAAGTTAGTGATGTGAAATAAAGATTCTGGTAAGGAGCTTTACTTACCTCCTTGACAATTATTCTTCTCTGTATAGGCGAAATATCATCAGGAGTTTTTGTGATAAGTATGATATCAGCCCTGCTCATATTGGTGATGCTTTCCCTGAGGTTTCCAAAGGGGAGAAGGGTGTCTTTTATCATTAGTCTGTGAAAGTCGGATAAAAGTATGGAGAATCCCGGTGTTATCTTTCTGTGCTGAAACCCGTCGTCGAGGATGATTACCCCGGTTTCTGGATTCTCCTCCAGTATTTTGCTGGCGCCGTGTACCCGGTCCCTGTCGACAGCAACAATTATTCCTGGAAATTTTCTGAAGATCTGCATAGGCTCATCGCCAATATCACTTACTTGCGATGATGATTCCGCGTATCGAAAATCAGTTGTTTTTCTTTTATAACCCCTGCTCAGGACAGCAACCTTAAAGTTTTTACTAAGGAGCTCAATCAGGTATTCGGTATGAGGTGTTTTCCCGGTGCCCCCTACAGTAAGATTTCCGACACAGATCAAAGGGACATCAAATTCGTATGATTTAAGTATCGCGGCATTGTACAGAAAATTCCTGAAAGAGGTCAAAAGACCATACAGAAGAGATAACGGGTAAAGAAATATACTCCTTCTTTTTTCCATAAATTAATGGATCTCAATAAAATATGGCAGTCTGGCCTGTATTCCGGAGAGATTTTTTATTTCCATGAGCTCCCTGTAAAACCTGAATGATTCTCCCAGTTCCTTTTTCAGAAATCCCATCCTGATCTCACCGGTAAGCTGGTTGATGATCTTTGTATAAGGATCCACGAGTTCAGGCAGTTCCCTCACCGAATAAGTATCTATCCCTGCAAGCTCAGCAGCTCCGCTGATTGCATCCTTAAGCCCGCCCATCTCATCGACAAGGCCTATTTTTTTGGCACTGGTGCCGGTCCAAACACGTCCCTGCCCAATGCTGTCGACATTACCGAAACTCATTTTTCTTCCCTGGGCCACCTTACTGACAAAATCGCTGTAAATTTTCTCAATGCTGGTCTGCATAGCCTCTTTTTCATAAACCTTCATGGGCCTGTATATTGAGGGAAAATCAGAATTCTCGTTTGTATTCACCGTCTCAGTAGTGATGCCAAGTTTCTGCTCCATAAGTTTTCCGGCATTGGGGATAAGTCCGAATACTCCTATTGAACCGGAAATGGTTGTCGGACTTGCATATATTTTTGTTCCGGCTGCTGAGATATAATAACCTCCTGATGCAGCATAGTTCCCCATGGAGATAACCATTGGCTTGACTTTTGCTGCCAGTTCTACTTCTCTCCAGATGACATCAGAAGCGATGGCGTTCCCCCCCGGCGAATTAACCCTGAGCACTATTGCCTTAACTGAAGTATCTTTTCTCTCACGTCTTATAATATCTGCAAAATTATTC
>Ga0315542_1000351_pt1 | contig 28409 bp, 25 predicted proteins | sample SalMarSW160120MG_FD_202541 | JGI IMG/M metagenome (GOLD analysis project Ga0315542, IMG submission 202541) | Salt marsh sediment microbial communities from the Plum Island Ecosystem LTER, Massachusetts, United States - Salt Marsh Sediment SW1601-20 ... | reverse complement strand
CGAATAGGGCCTTTTCGCGGTGACCCACGGCGATGGAGGCCTTGCGTTGATTCACATTATTCACCACGGTCTTGATGTTTGAAAATCGGTTGGTGAGTTCTTCCGTCAGTGAACCCATGATATCGGACCGCTCCTCTGCCGTGACCATGTTCACCATCCACTCGTCAAGGGACACGGAATATCGAAGGGTGAGAAACCGCCAGAACCCCAGGTGACTCTTTATTCCATAGACAGGAACACCGCTTTTCCGGACAACTGTGTGCACACATTGAAGAATCTTGTTTCCCAGGTGTTCCTGCAGGAGGCAGGCGTCAATAGCAAGTATCTTGTGATAGGATCCCGGAACGTGGAGTCCCAGAGCGAAAGAGGTGTCAATTTGTTCCTGATGCAGTTCTTCCGGCGGGATCCAGCGGCGGTCTGAAAAGGAAAATTCCATTTTGTTCCGGTACTGAAAAAGCCTCTGAGAGGGCAAAACCGGCTGGACGCCCACGTCCCTCAATCCGCCGATATGTTCTAGAGATTCCTCAATATAGGTTTTCTTGTAGGAAAGCTGTGCCTCATAGCGCACATGCTGCCACTGGCATCCCCCGCAGAAGGGGCTGTACGGGCACGGGGCTGCCACCCTGTCGGGCGAAGAGGAAAGCAGTTCAATCATCCTGGCCTCCGCGAATCCCCTTCTCTTCCTGGTGATAACGGCACGGACCCGATCACCGGGAATAGCCCCCCGGACGAAAACCACGAAATTGTCGATTCGTGCAAGACCCTGGCCCCCATACGCCATCTTTGCAATATCTAGTTCCAGGGTGTCGCCTTTTCGCAGGGTTTTCATGGAGTCTTATATAGCATGGAGGGGATGCTGTTGGCCAGTCAATCTGAACGGGTATCCCTGAGCTTTTTGAGGATCTTCCCGTTTTTTTACCGTGCTCCCAGTTCCTTGAGGGCATTGCAGGCACTGGTATTCCCCAGGTCGCAACTGGTCTTGAGGCTCAAAATGCACTGTTCTTGATCGCCTTTTCTCTGGTAGACGAGTCCAAGGCCGAAGTGGGCATAGGCAAAATTTGGATCGATGGTGACGGCCTGTTGAAAGGCGGTGAGGGCCTGATCATATTCTCCTTTCATAAATAACGTGTACCCTTTGCTGTAATATGCCCACTTGAAATCGGGCCTTATTGCAATGACCCTCTCATAATCCGACAGGGCAAGATCATATAATTTCTTGTTATAGTAGCAGAGACCGCGATTGTAACGGGCGTCAGCAGCATCGGATTTCGTATCCTGGGCGCCTTCTTGGAAATCGATACTTTTTGTATAATCTATAATGGCGGCGTCGAACCTGCCATAGTTGTAATAGAGATTGCCCCTGTTGTAGTAGGCATCTGTGTAGCCCAGATTTTTTATCTCTGTTATCCGGATAGCGTTATTGTAGGCCGTGAGGGCATCCTGAAATCTGTCCTTTTTGGCGTAAATGATGCCAAGGTTGTTGTAGACGTCCGCATGATACGGCTTTTCTCCCTCTTGGCTGGACGGGAGGGCTGCGGTGTAATAAAGTTCGGCATTTGTATAATCACCCAGCTTGAAGTAAAAAATCCCCAGATTGTTCATTGCCTCTTCATTATCCGGGTCAAGCTGGATAGCCATCAAGTAGTCATCCCTCGCTCTGGTGTCATGCGTATCCTTTTCATAGTACGCAAGCCCTCTATTATTATAGGCCGCTGCATAATCAGACTTCAGCGTAACCGCCTGTGTTAAGGCGGTAATCGCCTCATCAAATTTACCCTCTCTCAGATGTTCGGTCCCTGTCTGAAAATAGGTCATTGCATCTTCAGCCACGCTAATCTTTGACCATATCACGGCACAGGATATAGTGATTCCTATGATTATCCATCGCGTAAGGGTATTTGTATTCATTGTTTAATGCCTTGAATTAAACTTAGTTTAATTGTTTTTTGCCTCTTTCAAGAGTTTCTTTAATCGTAAACTTTTCCCCTGGTTTGACTATCTCGTAATAATAGTTCTTAGAATTTCTTACATGGTATGATAGGCTCACTTTTGAACCAACTATCGCAAAGTCAGGAACATTTATCTCAATTGCAGGATAATATACATTATTCTTGCCGAGAGTTATGACCATCCCTTTGATATTTGTGATCTCTCCGGTAATGGTCATTATGTTTTCTCCCGTTGACAAGGCAGCGGCCCCGGTTGATAGGAACATGGATATTGAAACCAGCATGAAAGCAGATAAAAGCAGCCTTTTTATTCCATTATTGTTCATGATTGATCTCTCCTTTACATTGTTTGCAGTCAGCTCTGAGGGACCGCCTATCGCGTTTTCTCTTTCAACCGCAGAGAGCCGAGCCTAGCGATCAATGATTTAGTCAGTTTCCCACAACATCTGCGATACGCCACCCGGAGGCCCCGGAATGTTGGTGCTCTGGTCCTCGCCCACACCGCTCACTGCCCCGCCCGCGCTGATGAGTCCCGCTGCATGCCCTCCTCTGGTTACCACGCGGACTCCCGAGGGAATGGAGCTGTTCTGCAGTTTCAGATAGGTATCCATGATATCTCGTTTGGTCGGGTTCCCGGTGCCTTCATCATGGTAATTGAAAACCGATTTTCCCCAGCAGTAGTCTAGGGCGTAGATAAAGGCGCTCCCGTTTGGGTTGCAGGGATCATCAAACACCGGCATGTAGGAGGTGAAGTAGACATTCTTAAAAAATACTGTGGGCTGGCTCAGGATCTTTTCTCCGGTATGAATGTTTTCGGTCTCGTCCTCACAATTCGTCTGGGCGTCCAGAACCCGGTAGAATCCGCTGCAGATGGATTCGTCATTCAGAATCTGCATCAAAGCCTCTTTCCTGGTGGCATCATCCACATCTACGTCACCGTCGCCATCAGCGTCCGCCTGATCATCCAATTCGTCGCATGTGAGATTCAGGAGGCTGTTTTCGTCCGTGAGGGTGTTATGATCGGCAACCACGTAAAAGCGGTTTGACGTCATGGCGTATCGGGGATGAGCTCGGTCACCGGTCCCGAAATAGAGGACCGGCTTGGAGGTCCAACAATTCCCGAAGTATGACACATCAGGAGCGTAGAACATTTTTCTCGCCTGGTCAGCGGTATTCAACGTGCCGCCTGCCGTGAAAGCATCAGGGTCACCTGAATACAGGTGATCTGCCAGCGAAGACCCGGGGTTGACCGTGAAGATTCTTTGTACCTGCCATTTGGTGGAATCGGCATCCGTATAAGTGTGAGCCATGTCCGCGTAATAATCGTACTTGATTTTCCATATCTGTCCGTAAATATCCGCCGCATACATGACGATCTTGCTCTGCGAAAAGGGGATAACCGAGATATCCGCAGGGAAACAATACTTCATCTTGCAATACTGCTGGCTGATCCCCGCAGTCACGTCCTCGGTCTCATCCTCATCATTGTCCGCATCCCCATAGACCGCCTTGAAAAGGACCGATCCGGTGCCGAGGTCTACCACAAAGATCCCTCTGCCCATGGTGTCCTTCCCCGGGTTATATTTGTCATAGCTTCCACTTGTTCCGCCGCCGGTATCAGTAAACGTTTCACCGCCATCCCGTATGCCGTCCCGATTGGTGTCGTCAAATGCCTCAGGGTACCCATCTTCCAGCGGATCATAGCCCCCCGAGAATATGACGGCATCTTTTACCGTCCCGGAAGCGGTCATGATCCTGGTAAAAAAGGGCTTGCTCCAGGAATAGCCCATTTCTGTGTAATCTCCCGTGCCGCCTTGTACGTGCCACTTGACCGTCCAGAGGCTGGGATCCGGCTGGGTCACATCGAGAGCCCAGTAGCTCCTGCCGCCGCGCCGTTCACCAAAAACCAGGGTCTTGTCGTAGTAATCTCCGGTTTTGGTCAGCGAGCGAAAGAGATTGCAGGATCCATCGACCATGTATGAGTGCAGATCGTCGTTTTCAAAGAGCTGAAGATTTGGAAGGAGGTCCGATGGAATAAAGGCGAAAATCTCATCTCCGGCTGCGTAGCTTTTCCCATTCATGGTTGCCGTGTCCGGGGAATCCAGGAACACGTGGAGCATACCGTCATTGGCGCCGATTGCCACAAAACGGAATTCCAGATCGCCCGTGTCATCAAGGTAGTCAATGATCTTTGGTTCCGAGTGAATTATGTCGCCCAGGACCCAGCTCCGTTTTGCCACCGGGTTTCCACTGTCGTCCGCGTCATAGGTGTACCCGTAGAGGTAGTTGATGATCTTGTAGCGATCTTCGTCAGAGGCAACACTGAGGTCTGTGTTGCTGACGTTGGTGCTGTTGAAGAGAACCAATGCGCTGCCGCTGTAGGTGTATATTTTCCGATCATAGTAGTTTGCTGTATCAAAAGCGGTATCCATGACACTTTTGAGTTTGCCACCCGCTCCTCCTTTGTTTACCTCGCCGCCGTCGGCAGCGCTTGACCAAAAGGAAGTGGAGCCGGACATGAATGAGCCGTCACAGTCCCCAGCAATAGCATTATTCTTATCAACGACGGTCCACTCGGGATCGGATCTTCCGCAGTCAGTCCTGGCCAGGTATTCTAACCCGTATTTCTTCAGGTTCCCCTGCCAGTGTTCCCCGTCTTTCGGTTTAAAGAAAGCCATGTAGATATTATCACCACTCTGGGTCCTGTTGGCCTCATCTACCGAGACAACAGGGGCAGTAAAAGAGACAGAGGAGACCATGGCAAGGCCTAAGCTGTAAAAGGCATTTACCAGCTCTGTTTGATCATAGGCGGTGATGCCTATGCCGCAGCCATCTTCGGCCGTATCCTTCAGCAACGGGCTTTCCAGCCCAAACCCGATGGTGTGGGTTATCACATTGTAATCGGGACCATTCCCTGTGGTATCCTGGCTCTCGGCACATTTCCCCCGGGCCATCCATCTGGCGACGTCATCCGAGTAGTTGGCCGCTGCATCCTGAATGGGATCGCCTGTCCAGGAATCACCATCTTTGTAATCGCTGCTGCTAAAAACAGGGTCAGGGTCACTGTTTCTGTCTATCCTGTCCCAATCATAATCTCCTGACGGGAAACCGTCGGTCAAGACAACCTCGTAGTTTTCACTGCACTCAGCCGTGCTGGTATGCGTTGCAAGGTAATCGTACATCCAGTCATAGGCATCCTGCATGGCCTCGCCCATGGGGGTGCCCCCACCGGCGCTCAGAGTATCGATACCTGCTATGACCGCATCTGCCCCTGCATCGAGACCTGCCACCAAGTATTTCCCATTGCCGGACCATTTCACCAGGCCCCAGTTGATTTTTTCCTTCGTCTCCTCCACCACAATTTTCATGGCATCCTGGGCTACCTCCAGGCGTGATCGTACCTTTTGGCCCACACCATCGGTCCCGTTGCAGCACGAGAATGTCCCCGATGCTGCAGGCGCACCTGCTGTCTCCTGGGCAGTCCATTTAATCCTTGTAATCGTGAATCCTCTATCGCTCCCTGCGCAGTTATCCCCGCCATCAGGAGCCACATAGAACTTGACATAAATCTTGGTTACATCGGTAACATCATATTCACCGGTCCATACATAGCTTTGATCGCATCCATAGATCTTTCCCTCAGGTGTCTCGTTCACTCCTGAGGTAAGCTGGTGTAACACATTGCCATCCTGATCTACAAAATAGACGCCATCGTTTTCAGAATTCGAATTGCTGCAAGTGCAACTTCCTGTGGTTCTGTTTTCGACAGAAAGAGTTCTGAAGTATATCTGAAGATACTTCCTCCCTGAAAATTGGGTTAGATCAATGACCCCGCAGTTCTCATTCCTGTTGGATGAATAGTCAGATGTAGTATAGTATTGGGAATTTCTGATAGTGCCTATGTCAACCGTTGTCCACACGCGAGCTCCGGGTTGGTAGCAGATATACTTCCAGGCCTCGCTACCACATGGTGTGTTTCCGTAAAGATCTTCTACCAATTTGATAAAACTTAGGTAATTACCCGTCACAAACGCGTAAATCCTTTTGTCCCCATAATAGGTTATTGCATTAGCCGCGTTATCCGTCAGGGTGTAGTAAGCCCCGGTCTCGAATAGTCCCGAAAAATAGATGCCCGGCGCCTTCAGATATCCAAGAAAACCATAGTCCTTTGCTACCCCGGTGCGCGGATCTACCCGTTCATCGGAGAGCGGGATATCCTGATGGTTCGTGAGCCGTTGACCTTCGATACCGCTGTGAGCATAGGTTGCAGCCTCCGTCTGATTAATAACGCTAAAATTTGCCGCCGTTGGGTACACGACATATGCTTTACCATCAACAGTGACGGTCTGGATGGTATTGTTTTCTTCGGGGTTATCCCAATCGGTAACCTCCCACCCGGTATCTATGATGCCGCCGGTGACCCATTTCTGTCTCCTGGTTGAACCTTCATATACCGGATCACCCGTGGCGGCATATTGGGTCACACCGTCCTCCCCCGTAATTTCGGCATACCCCGTGTAGGCGCTTACCAGATATATCTTATTCTTTTCCCATAATGTTCCTGCGGCCTTCACTGCATTCCAATCATTAAGGCTTTTGTCGTCATGCGCATAGCCGGCGGCAATAGCCCACTCAAAGAATGCTGCATAATCGATATTGGGATCGTAAACCGGCCAGGCCATGGAACCCGATACATCAATAACCAGCATGGCATTATTTTTTACCGAGGCCCTGTAGACGTCGGTGTCATCAGCACTGACGTTTCCTGCACAAAGAAGAATGATGATTATCACAGGGAAAAGCATACGCGTCGAAAGTATGGTATATGGTAGCCTTGCTCTCATAGGAGTTTCCTCCGTTCTGTCTGCTGCCGGCAATGGGTTACTCGGCCCTGGGACCGATCTTGTAATACCTGGAGGCCACGTTGACCCTGCCCCCGACCACATCGATATCATAGTCATACCGGCTGAAATGGATCACCGAATACCCGGGAGGCGGGAGAAAATAGCCCAGGTAATCGAGTGTAAAATTATAGGCTGTTCCAGCCACCGCGTGGGGGGTGGGCGCCGGCAGGGCACTACCATTGGTCTGGCCTGTTTGATCCGCCAGTTGCCCCGTTATGTTGACCTGCGTAACAGCGTAATTTCCCCGTCCCACTTCGGATGCTTCGCGGTTCAGTCCCCCTTCCCCGACAAAAAAACTCTGCTTGTGAGGGATCTCGTTTCCAGCGATCTGCACATCGGTAGTGGATGTGCGGCTGGCCATGATTCCAATCAGGGTCAATACGACGAGGATCATGAGGGCGATCACCGTAATGCTTCCGCTCTCCCGCTGTTTTTCAATCATGAAGGTTTTCATGTGTTTTTCTCTCATTCATGGATCCGGTTTAGAATCGTTTGATACAGGAAACGGTCACCCGGTGCCGGTCATTGCCCCAGCCCACCAGGATGGTGATGGTCTTGGTGTTCGAAATCGGGGTGTCATCAGCCACGTTCCAGACCCGATGATAGATGCCTCCGCCGACAACACCTTCTTCATCCACATTGTTCTCTTCGTGGTCCTTTGTCACAAGCGAGGTAAGATTTCCGTTATTTCCCGCCTGGGTGTCGGCCACTGCAGCATCCGAGTATGCCCTTCCCAGGAGATCTTCCATCTTTTGTTCAGCCAGACTCAGGGCCGTGCTGGTATTGCTGCTGAAGTAATTCCCCTGAATAGCTGAGATCTGCATCTTGGCAGCAGCAAGGAGGCCCACCGTGAGGATGACAAGGGCAATCAGGACCTCGATGAGCGTAAAACCCTGCCGGCGGTTGACCAGCGGCCTTTTTCTTATTCCTGGTAGCGGTGTTCTTTTCATGTTACAACCCGATATTTCTGGTTTTAATGAGGGAAGAGAGAACTTTCCTTCGGTAGCCATCGTTCGGTGTTATCGCCTGATCGCCAATGTTGTAGGTGTTGGTGTTCGTGTAGCCTCGGTTGATATTGTCGGTTCTGGCCAGAAGAGAGACTTGGACGGCCCGGACATCCGCCCACTGTACGGGAGTATCCACAGTGGTTCCATCCGCCAGGACATACCGGAGCTGAAGATCGTCCATATTTTCAGCAATGATCTGAAACCCGTTGTCATCTCCCAAGTTTTGCCGGAGCAGGCTCGGGTGATTCGCGTCTTCGTCTATTTTATAGATGATAACATCGGCACGGTAGATCCAGTCTCCGGCGCCATAACTCTCCTGGAGGCCGTTGGTGAAGTTGACGGTGTTTGTGGATTTCGTGGTGATTTCAAAAATTTCCGCCCTGCTCAGGTCGCTCTTGACAAGGACACCGAATTCGTACGTGGAAGCATCAAGGTTCAGGTCAAAAGGGTTGAGCGTTAGAGAAGTGTTTGTTACCGTATCGGCGCCCGTGAGTTGTCGCCTGTCTGCAGGGTCATTGCTGGCCTTCACCACCACGAGAACATCACTCCCCGGTTTGACGTTATTGCCCGAACCGTCATCATTATTCCTTCCGTAAATCATAGGACGAATGACCTCGTTTCCCGCGAGCGTGGGATCCCAGTCGGTGGTTGTATAGGTCCGGGAATCGAAATTGGTTATGTACCCTGCCATCTGGATATCCCGGTTCATGGCGTACAGTGCTGCCCGCAGGTTTTGCTGCATGGCGGTGACCTGGTCCTGAATCACAAAGGAATCCTGCTGGGATTTGAATGTGCCGTAAATGGCTCCCATGACCACCAGGCTGATCACCATGGCAACAAGCAGTTCCAGGAGGGTGAAGCCGTGATGCTGCGTCTTTTTTCTCTGCATAGTGTGCATGCTCTTCCCCTAGTCCCAGGCCGCCCCATCCCACTTTTTCAGCCGAATGACGCCGCTCCCGAGAACCCCCACCGCGTAGGTGGCATTCTGGTTATTCTGGAGGTACACATATCCCCCGGCGGTACTGTTGATCATTCCCCTGGAATTGAAGACGACGGTATTGTCATTGGCGCCGGTCACCTCTGAAAAACTGATTCCATCACCCGGAAGAGCACCGCCTGCCTGGGTGGCATTGGTGGTAGCACTCCCATTGCCATAGGCCGTGCCGCTTCCGTACTGGGCGAGGGTGATTGTTTTCTGTACGACATTGTCGCCACCTGTTGAGTAGACGCCATCAGCTCCTCCGCTTATGACCTGGTAGGTTCCCCCTCCGGCATTAAAGACGAGAGCCCATTCGCCGTTATCCCGTATGGCCTGCATCTTGGCCAACTGGAGTTCCGAATAAAGATCACCGGCTCCTGATCTAAGGTGACGTCCGGGGAGCCATACCGAAAAAGCGGGGATGGCTATAGCAAGCGTGATGCCCAGCACCACAAATGTGACCAACAGTTCAATCAGTGTAAAAGCCTCTTGTTTCCGCATAATAGTACCCTGCTGCTATGGAAGGTTATAATAGTGCAAAAGAGGTTCCGGTTTATATCTATGCAAGATAAATGCCAAAAATCCTGAACCGTCCCTCGCACGCGCATCGCATTTCATCCCTTTAATATTATTAAAAAAACAGGCGCTGATGGTAAACGCGCCTGGAAATGTGTCCAACAAGTATGTAAGATAATTTAACGATCGTAAAAAAAACTAACATCTCTGCCAGTCATATTCGTTTGGCTCGGTATGGAGCCACATGCCTACTTGTCCCTGGCATGGCCGGTGCTGAATTCCAGCGTCAGGGCGTAATCGGCGGTGTTCTCACCATAAGGTCGCAGATCAAGAGAGCCGGCCGCCTTATCCTGAATGTCTCGAGCTTTTCCGGCGGCTTCGGCAGCTTCCGCTGTCATGCCCTTTCTCGCATACACAAAAGACAGGTTCCGGTACACGATCAGGTTATAGAATTGAGAGGAGCCTCTCCCCTGTGCGGCTTTCTGAAAAAGAGAGAGGGCTTGGTCGTAATCTTCCTCACCGCAAAAGATGATCCCGAGGTTGTTATTCGCCGCTTGATTATCGGGTGAAAGCTGAAGTGCTGTGAAAAAATCCCGTTTTGCCTCCGGGTACCGCTTCTGCTCAAAATAGGCAAGCCCACGATTATTATAGGCCTCCACACGGTCAGGCGCGAGGCGGATGGCCTCGGTGAGACTCGTTACCGCCTGATCCAGCTTCGCCTGCTTCAGCAGCCTTGTTCCTTCCCTGAAATAATAGTCGCCCTCCCCAGCTCGGCATACGCTTTGGAGAAACACCACTGAAAGCACAAGCACAGCAGCGCTGGCAATCCTCTTTTTCAAAGCGGTTCCTTTCATGGCGGACTCCTTATTCGGACAAGCCCCCGAGGAGGGCAATCCGGAATTGGCAACACGTCCAATGAAATATGTAATGAAGACAGGAAATTGTTCCTTGTGAGCTTTATCGGCAGACTAGACCGGCAACTTGAGCGCTCTTTAGGCCGGGAAGCGGAAATCCGCAAAAAAAATGGTTGTAATGGACGGAAACACATGCTAAAAAATTTATTACGGAAAACGAGCACCTTACCTGTATTGCTTCCCTGTTCCACAGGGTCGAGAGGACGATATGAGAAAGCGGCCCGTGAAGATCTTTTCAGGCATGATGGATGGGTCAGGAGGTTTCACATTCCTCGAGGTCCTCGCGGCATTGCTGGTCATCGGCATCATTGCCGCTTTTGCCATCCCTGCCTTTTCCACCTGGTTGCCTGACTATCGGCTGAAGGCCGCGGCCAGGGATCTTTTCTCCAATTTCCAGCAGGCAAAAATCGCCGCGACAAAGAATGGAGTGTACAGTACCATTTGCTTTAACCAACCCGTGGGATCCAAGACCTATTCTTATGTGGTCTTTGTTGATGCCGACAATAACCTTGAATACGATCCCGGGGAGCGGATTATTGCGAGGCGGCGCTGGGGCCAGGGAGATCAGTATCTGGGGGTTTCGTTCGATCTTTCAAGGGGAGGAGGGGACGGCCTGACGTTTGCCGATAATGACGATGGGATCCCGGCCGTCGCCTTTCAACCAAGCGGTATCCCGATCAGAAATTCTGGCATCTGGGGAAATGGAAGTGCTTTCCTGAGGAACACAAAGGGAAATAAATTAAGTGTGGTGCTCTCTTCCGCCGGAAACGTCCGCATCGAGTAAACCCGCCATGCATGAGGGAGATATGCCGAACAAGAGAAGGAGCAGGGTATTCCGGGGCACGGCAGGCTTCACCCTGGTGGAGCTGCTCATTGCCGTGGCCATAGCCGGTGTTGTCATGGGGGGCATCTATTCCGTCTTCCGCTCCCAGCAGAGCTCCTATGCCGCCCAGGCGCAGGTGACCGCCCTGGAGCAGCAAGTCCGGGCGGCCATGTATTTCATGCAAAGAGATATTTCCATGGCGGGGTGTGATCCTGCCGGCACCGCCCATGCCGGAATTTTGACGGCCGCCGCGGATTCCATCAGGCTCACCGAAGATCTGAACGGCGATGGTAATCCCAGCGAATACAATGAGGATATCACCTATTCTCTGTACGCCTCCGGGGGTATACAGAAACTGGGGAGAAAAACTCCTTTCACGGCAACCAACCAGCCGGTGGTGGAACATGTGGATGCCCTGGATTTCGTGTATCTCGACTCTGCAGGTCACATTCTGTCCCCGCCGGTGGCTGATCCTTCTCAAATCAGGTCAGTACAGATAACAATGGTTGTCAGGGCCGACAGAGCAGACCCCCGTTACTTCAATACCACTATTTACCGGAACCAGGCAGGAGACGTGATATTCGGACCGGAAAATGATCACTTTCGCCGCAGGCTTTTGACGGCAGAAATCCGGTGTCGAAATCTCGCCTTTTAATACGGGAAAAGAGGAAATGGAACAAAACCGACGAACGGACCCGCTGGGAAAAGAAAACCAGAGAGGCTTTACCCTCCTGGAAGTGATCGTGGCAATTTCCGTGCTCACCGTCGGCCTCCTGGCCGTGGCAACCATGCAGGGTTCCGCCATCATGGCTAACGGAAGCGCAACAAATATGACCGACGCCACCACTCTTGCTTCCAACCAGCTTGAAAAGCTGGCAGCCCTTTCGTATGACGATGCCGAGCTGGAGGACAGGGACGGTGACGGGGCTTCCGGCCTGGAAAACAGAGGATTTGATGGCGACCCGCTTACAGCGGCTGATGCCGATTACGGGATCACGCAGCAGACGACGCGGGGGAAGACCTATTCCGTCTATTGGAATGTGGCGATCGACGGTGCCAGGGTCGGAACCAAGACGGTGGAGGTGATCGTGGCCTGGGAAGATCATGGAAGGGCGAAATATCTCACACTTCAACAGATACGGCCTCGTTTATAAATTAGATAAGGTGCAAATGGAGCGCACAATGAATAATACCCGCAAGTTTACAAGTACAGAGGAAGGATCCGTCCTGGTGGTTGCACTGGTTGTTTTAGTGCTTCTCACCATCATCGGGATAGCGGCCACTCAGATGAGCGAATCTGAGCTGGGTATGGCGGGAAACTGGAAATTCCAGAGGGAAGCCTTCTATGCGGCGGAGTCGGCGAGCGGTTATGTGGCACGCAGTCCCGAACTCTACGACAATGGAAATATGGCTGCCGGTATCCCGGAGTCGTTTTCCTCTCCCGAAGGTCTTTTGGGCCATACCCAGTCCTTTGACGGGACAGTACAATATCTCGGTGCTTCCTCCGTGCCCCGGGGTTCGGGATTTGAAGCGGGTCAGTTCAAGGCCCATCGGTACAAGATGCAATGCAACGGCTACGGGCCGTCCGGCGCCAAGACTGTCATCGAGATCGGGTTTTATCGGCTGGGTTTCTAAGTATAGCGGGTGACGCGTAAATGGCTAGGCGGATACGAGAGAGAATGGCAAAACAGCGCGTATGGTTTCCGGGGATTGTGGTCCTCGGACTGCTGGCGGTGCTGTGCGTGCGGGGCCTTGCCGATGACACGTGTCTGGTGACCTTTTCGGGCCCGGACCAGGGATGGAGCAGCCTCACCGCGCCCGTTGTCCCCTCCGAGCAGACCATCAGCAGCAACCACGTGTATCTGGGCCTCTTTCGGGCCAAAGACGGACCTCTGTGGGAAGGAGATGTGGTCAGATTTGCCCTTTCCGCAGAGAACGAAATTGTGGATAAAAACGGCGATCCGGCCCTCAACGCAGACGGGGCAGTCGCGGATGGAGCCGTTTCCTTCTGGTCTGCAAGAGACTGGGCTGATCCTCTCAAGCCCAATTATCTAGCCAATGATGAGCGAAATATTTACACTTACCTGGGAACCTCCAATGACCTGACGCTGCCCGGCAACGGGTTTCGGTCGAGCAATCCCGTCCTGACCCCCGCAGTCCTTGGAAATGCCGTCAACACTCCCGCTCAAATCATCGACTATGTCCGCGGTGCGGATGTATTTGATGCGGACGGTGATGGGGATATCGCAGAGAACAGGGAATCAATTCTAGGAGATGTGCTCCACAGTCAGCCCTTGGCATTCACCTATCGATATCCGGATGGGTCTTTCGAGTCAGTGGTTTTCTTTGGGGCCAACGATGGGATGCTCCATGCTCTTCTGGATAGCGAGACAGATACGGAAGGCGACGAGACCCTCTCCGGAAAAGAGCTCTGGGCTTTCATTCCTCCGGATCAACTCCACCGGCTGAAGGACGTGCTGGAAGGAACTGACCATGCGTTTTTTGTTGATGCAAGCCCGAAGGCATATGTTCAGGATTTGAACGGTGACGGTATTCTGGATGCCGGAGCAGGAGACCGGGCCCTGCTTGTCTGCGGAGAGCGAACGGGCGGCACCAGTTACTTTGCCCTGGATATCACGGATCCCCGTCGGCCCTTCTTCCTGTGGAGGATCAGCCGGACAAATGACACCGCGGCTCTGGATCTTCCTGCAGGGGCTGCGCCGGACCACGTGGTCCCTGCACTGGGCCAGACTTGGGCGGAGCCTGTTTTCGCACTGGTCAGGACCTCGGATGAGGATGAAACAGGAACGCCCGTGTTTTTCATCGGTGGAGGCTACACGCCTGACAACTCCTCCGGAAAGGCCGTCCTCGCGATTCGGGTCTTGGACGGGACCGTTCTGCGAATATGGTACAATGGTTCCGCGGCTGTCAGCGGCATGAATTACGCTATTCCCAGCGCCGCAACGGTGGTGGATGAAGATGCCAATGGGTTTGCGGATACGGTGTATGTGGGAGATGTGGGAGGACAACTTTGGCGCATTGGGCGGTTCACCGATGAGGAGGGCAATCCTCTCCTGTTTCCCGGGACGGATGAAAACAGTATGCACTGGAGCGCTCACATCCTCTTCATCGCCGGGATTCCGGGAGAGCCCCTGTCTCTCAGGAAGTTTTTCTATCCCCCCAGTGTAACCCTTGAAAAGGGCTATGATCTGTTGTTCATAGGATCAGGGGATATAAAGGATCCCTGCAATGCAACGACCCTTGACCGGGTCTATGCGATCAAGGACCTCCACGACGCCGAGACATTGAGCGAGTTGGACCTCGTGGACGTGACCACCTTCCCCCCGGTCCCGGACCTGGACGACGAGACCGCGGATAAGGACAGCAACGGCCACGTGGACCGGGGCTGGTATCTGCGCCTTCCGGCAGGCGAAAAGGTGCTTGCAAAAGGTCTGGTTTTCAATAAGATCTATTATTTCACCACGTTTACGCCGAGCGCCTCCGGAGGGACAGCGGTGCTCTATGCCTTGGACTACAAGACCGGCGAGCCGGCCCTTTCCGGGGCGGTGTTCCCCCATAATCCGGGAGGGCGTCTCGAAATCGGGACCAGTATTCCCTCCCGCCCCGTCGCGGTCGTCACCAAGGCAGGGCAAAAGATCCTTGTATCCAGAACCCTGCCCACCCCCGCGCCTGAAAGGGCACGCCGCGGCGCGCGGGAGGCCGGGATACTTGCCATCAATCCCACCTTTCCCGCAGTAAATTTTTTCTATCTCTGGTGGATGCAGCTCTGAGAGAACGGGAGATAGGAGAGCCTCTTCCCCTCGACCTGCTCCCGTTGCCTGGTCCGTATTTGCGGGACAGGATTACGGCTGATCGAGGGTATTCCTGAGGTCGGTGGCAACATGTTTCAGGTTTTGCTCCCAGTCCTCGGCCAGTGGATCGGCGGAGACAATGCGCGCTCCAATGGCCCGGGCAATGATCCCGGCGCTTTTCCGGGAAAATTGGGGCTGGATGAAGACCGCCCGTATCTTCTTTTCCCTGGCAAAATTGATCAATTCTTCCAGGTGCCTGGGTCCGGGGGCCTTTCCCTCCCGCTCAATCGCGATCTGCTTCAAGCCATAAGCCCGGGCGAAATATCCCCATGAAGGATGAAAGACGAGGAATCGTTTTCCGCGACATCGGGGAAGCAGGATTTTTCTTATTTCGAGATCCAGGTTCACCAGCTCTTCAATAAAAGTCCGGTAATTGGTTGCGTAATCACTCGTGTGGGAGGGATCAATCAGGGAAAGCCCGTTCAGGATCGTTCTTGCCTGGAGCATGACAAGGGGGGGGGATGTCCATATGTGTGGGTCCAGGCCGTTGCTCCTTTCAGCGTATCTTCCCGGGTCGTCCTTCTCCCCCTCTTTCATTCGTGGATGCCACAGGGGTTGCTTTTTTATTTCCGCACCGGTTTGGATGACGGGCAGGTGCTTGAAGAGTCCCATGATTCTCGGCAGCCAGGTTTTCTCAAAGGGGACCCCGATTGAAAAATAGGCCTTTGCTGTTGAGAGCGCCGCCATCTGGCCGGGTTTCGGCTCGTAGGTGGCGGGACTTGTCCCCGGAGGCACCATTACCAGAACATGAAGATGCTTTCCCCCTATTTTTTCAAGGAAGTATTTCTGCGGAAGGACGCTGACAAAGACATCAAAGGGCGCTGAAAACGCGCTTCCCGGAATCCCTGCGATGATCAACAGGAAAAAGAGTGCCAGTAGTTTTTTCATGGGGATGTATTTCTCCTCCGGATAGGACGTTGCTTTCTGCTTCACGTTCTGCGCCTCGGGCCTGCACCTGCTTTAATCCTTTAAAAATAAGCCGGAACAAGTCACTGTCAAGGCGGGGAAGCTTGATGCTTGCGTTTTTGAAGTGAAATGCCTATCATTATTTATCTGATGCTTTTCTGAGGATCAGAGGAGGAAAGGAGCGCTTCTGATGAATGAAGGACAAGCAGGAAAACCGGAGCCACTGCACGGGAGGATGGAAGCCCTGCGTGAATTGCCAGGAGATGTGCTGCGAACGCTGAGCAAAGCGGAGGTCAATGCTTTTCTTTTCGAGGAAGAATGGCCGGACAGTCTCAGGGAAAAGCTCAAAGACTATATCATAGAGGGGAACTGAGTTCCTCGATTCGTAAATACACTGACGTATATATTGAGGGCCAGATCCGCGTGCGAGCCATGGGCGGCGAACTGAACGGAGCAGATGGCATAGGCGGGTTCCCTGCTCGCAATTTTTACTATGGTGAGGGAGGGATTGTATGCTGGAGCCAGGCATGAATGTCGTCATGACAAAGGGCTACAGAGGTGTGCAGGGGGAGATTCTGGAAAAGACCGGTTCTTTGTACGACCTTTATGTACTGAAACTCGAAAACGGGATCCACCTGGTAGCCGGCCCCAGCGCCTTTGTGCCTGTGGACGACGAAAAGCGGAGTCCCAGCGATATCTGAACGATCAATTCCGGACTGCACATCAGGCCAGTCCCATTTTGCGCTTCCGGACCTGGTCCTTAATCCGGTTTATGTGTCCGCGGCCGAGGCCTTTTACTTCGCATCCCAGCTCAAAATAGCGTTTTATCTTCTCGTCGTCCAGGATACCGAAGCAGTCTACCACTGCAAGCGGGCGGCCTGCCATGTGAACCACTTCTTCCGGATCGAGGTTCAGGTAGGGTTTGTGGCGCACGGCAAGAACCACCGCATCAGACCCCTGTAAGGCGTCCTTGAGGTCGGGTATCATGTGGAAGTCCTGGAGCTGTTGCTGATTTCTGAAGAACCTCGCCCAGCTTTTTCCCACTGCGGGATAGGTATCCTGTTTTTCCAGCTCCCACCAGTGCTGGACATAGGGATCATGGGCGTGCACTTCCGCCCCCATTTCAGTGAGTTTTCGAATAATGATCTCGGAGCCGCTGTATCGGGTATCCCCCACGTCTTCCCGGTAGGAAACGCCAAGCAGGCTCACTTGAGACGCAGCCACGATCTTGCCCATGTTTCTCATGGCGTCCCTGACAAGCTGCGCCGCTCGCAGGGCCCGGGTGTCGTTGATGTTGATTGCCTGCGGTGTGATGCGGAAGATGCTGTCTTCGAATCCCATCAGGTGGCGGTAGGCCCAGAGGCCCAGGCCCCCGTCCTTGGGGAGGCAGTAGCCGCCGATTCCCGGACCGGGAAAAATGATATTGTTGTGGGTCGGCCGTACCCGGATGGCCTGGATCACCTTGATCAGGTCGACTCCGTTTGTTTCCGCAAACCGGCTCCACTCGTCCAGGAAGGCGAGGATGGTGGCACGATAACTGTTTTCAACAATCTTGCAGGTCTCGCTCTCAATGGGTTTATCCAGTACCGTGAGGGGAAATTTTTCCACGTTGAGGATTTCCGATAAGAACCTGACCACCTTCTCGCGGCTCTCATCATTTATGCCGCTGCAGACCCGCCAGAAATCCCTGATGGATTTGACATATTCTTTTCCCGGCATGACCCGCTCAAAACTGTGGGCGAGCAGGGGATCGGAGTCAATCCCGCGCTTCCTGAAGGCCTTCTTGATATGGGGATAGGCGATGTACTCGGTGGTTCCGGGGGGAACAGTGGTTTCTATCAGCACCAGGCAGCCGGGCGGGATTCTTTCGCCAATGATCTTGAAGCTCTCCTCCAATGCACGTATGTCGGCATATCCGCTGCTGAGATTGCCCAGTTCGTTCTTTGTGAAGTCACATTGTACATCGACCACAAGCACATCGGCGAAGGCAAGGGCATCGTAGCTGAACGTGGCAATGAGCGTCTCTTTTTCCATCACGCCGCGTTCAATAAGAGGTGCCACCTCAGAATCTTCAGCCTTGATGGGACAGATACCCCGGTTGAATACCGGGATCTTCCAGAAACTTCGGGTGCTGGGCCGCTGCATGCCGATCACGAACTTGCCCGGTTTTCCCGTCTCCTTGTCCACCGAGTCTGCGACGACGCCGGCCATGACCGCACCCACAAATCCAAGGCCCATGACCACAACGATTTCGAGCCCCTCCGCTCTTTTTTTATTTACCAGCTTTTCAAGGCGCTGATATTCAGCCTTGTAGTCTTCCTCTTCCGGGATTTTGAATTTTTCACCCTCGGGGCTGATGGAATATTCCATAACAAAAATGGCGCTCCTTTCTTCCGTGCTTTGAAATCTTCTGCCAGACAGCGGTTATGCAAAAGGCATGCCTCTTGGTCGAACAAACCCTGGACTCAATCAAATAATGAATATCCACGAAGGTGTCAACAAAAATGGGATGGATCCCAGTTCCCGTTTTTCAAAATGACAACAACCGGTTGATTATTTCCCGTCAATAAATTAATCTCATGCCCGAAAGGAGGGGCCCTGTGATGACAACATACAGAATTCATCCCATCGTGATGGGAACCAAGGTTTTTGACAAGGGGATGATGACCTACCAGCACGCCTACGGACAGCCCTATACCATTCCCATCTATTCCTGGTATCTCGAAGGCGGGGACAGAAAGGTCCTGGTAGATACGGGAGAGATGAGCCCCATCCTATCCCGGGACAGAGAAGAAAAGATCGGCGGAAAAATTTTTACATTCGAGGAAGGTTTGGGCCGGTGGGACCTGTCACCGGAGGAGATTGATGTGGTCATACATACACATCTCCACAATGATCACTGCGAGAACGACTACAAATGCACCAACGCCACCTTTTTTGTCCATGAAAAAGAATTGGAGACCATTCACGATCCGCACCCACTGGATTTCCGGTACCTGGAGGATTATGTGGAGGATGTGGAGGAAAACGGCCAGATCCAGACCGTGACAGCCAATGAGGAAATCCTTCCCGGCATAGAGGTCATGCATACACCCGCCCATACCCCGGGAGGATTGACCGTATTTGTAAAGACACCCGAAGGCCGGGCCGCGATCACGGGTTTCTGCGTGATCCTGGATAATTTTTATCCCCCCAAAGAGGTCACCGCCATGGAGATGGAGGTCATTCCCCCGGGAACGCCCGTCAATGTTTACGAGGCCTATGACATTCTGCTGAAGGTTAGGGATATGGCCGATATTCTTATCCCGCTCCATGAGCCACGGTTTGCGTCCATGGACACCATCTCGTGATCCAAAAAAAAGATGCCGTGAATCCTGAAATTCTTCAGCAAGAAGCCCTTTTGCTGGGCGCGAGCGATGCCTACGTGGTCAGAGCGGCGGACGTCCCCGTTGAAGATGCGGTCGTGGAGATGTGTCGGCCACCGGCATGCGACAGTTACGGCACATGCGCAAATTGTCCTCCTTTTGTTATGACACCTGCTGAGGCAAGGGCCTTGATCTCTCGTTTTGACAAGGCCGTTTTTTTTAAGATTGACGTGGAACCTGGGCTCCTGTTTTCAGATGAGCAGTTCAGCCCTTTTGGGGAAATTTTCAGGATTGTATCCCGGCTTGAGCAACGGGCCCGGGAACTGGAATGGAAGCATGCGGCGGGCCTGGGCGCAGGTTCCTGCAAGCCGGTGTTGTGCCCGGATATTCCGTGCGCGGTGCTGACCGGTGAAGGGAAATGCCGGTTTCCCGGTTTTGCCCGACCTTCCATGGAGGCTCTGGGGGTCAATGTCTTCAGGCTTGCAGAAAGTGTGCATTGGCCGATGTATCAGATAATCCGCGCGAGCGACCCTGAAGAGATTCCTTCCGCCATGCTTGCCGGCATGGTGCTCGTACGCAAGGATTAGGCGAACCGTCGAGAAGCGGGCCTGTGCGGCAGACACCGGGGACAACATCGGGAAAGACTCGCAATGCAGTGCTCGGGAAAAGCGGGGCAAAATAGGGGATTGATTTTTTGAGGGTTTCTTGATATGTAAAAATATTTAAGAATTACGTTCAAAACCGCCGTCACTCATCAAGCCTTTGCGGATATGCATGAAACCCGTCTCTCAATCTGACAGGCACCAGAGGATCTTTTCTTCGATGCAGGGTCGCAGGCTCAATCGTCCAGTTTTCAGCGGAGAAGGATTCCCACCAGGTTTGTGTCGATCATTGGAAAATTCATAAAGAAAGGAGGGAGAATCAGGGTATTTCCTTGTGTTTGGAGCAAGAAGAGAAATGTCTCATTCTTGGAACCTCAGACGATTACCACAGGAGGCTTATAATGAAAAAACTGCTTATTTTTAGTCTTGCACTGCTGTTTGGAATCGCCCTTTTTGCCGGTTCAACCCCGGGCGCTGCCCAGGCAAAGACCACCTTTGTGACCATTGGAACAGGTGGTATTACCGGCGTATACTATCCCACCGGCGGAGCCATCGCCAAGATGCTCAACGCGAAACGCAAGATCTACCATATCCGTGCCACGGTCGAGTCCACCGGAGGGTCCGTGTTCAATATCAATGCGGTCCTGTCAGGAGATCTGGATTTCGGAATCTGCCAGTCAGACCGTCAGTACCAGGCCTGGAACGGCCTTGCCGAGTGGAAAGACAAGGGGCCCCAGAAGAATCTCCGTGCCGTATTTACGATTCACCCGGAATCGGTGACCCTTGTGGCTGCTGACGATGCAGGCATCAATTCGATCCAGGACCTTCGCGGCAAGCGGGTAAACATTGGAAATCCCGGCTCGGGCCAGCGCCAGAATTCCATCGATGCTCTGGCAAATGCAGGTATCGATTACAAAAAGGACCTGATCGCGGAAAGTGCAAAAGCGGCGGAGGCCCCGGGTCTTCTCCAGGACGGCCGCATTGATGCGTTTTTCTACACCGTTGGACATCCCAGCGGCGCCATCAAAGAAGCAACAGCCGGGAGGAGAAAGGTCCATTTTGTCCCCATCACCGGTCTTGATAAACTCCTGGCAAAGTATCCTTACTATACGAAGGCCTATATCCCCATAAAGTTCTATCCAACCGCTACCAATAAGGAAAACGTGCCCACGTTCGGTGTCAAGGCCACTTTCGTTACTTCGGCCAAAGAAGCCGACAAAGTTGTATATGCGATTACAAAAGAAGTTTTCGACAACTTCGATAGTTTTAAGAAACTCCATCCGGCGTATTCCGTTCTCACCAAGGAAAATATGCTGGAAGGTATGACGGCCCCCATTCATCCGGGTGCCATGAAGTACTATAAAGAAGTGGGTCTGAAATAGACGCTTGTAACAGACCGGGGGTGGCGCCGGCCTCCCCCCTGTCTTCTTCTGCGCGAAACCCCGGCAGTTCATCTACAGGCGGGGCGACAATCCATTGCACATGGCTTGAAAGAAGATTCCCCTACGATGAAAGGTGAAATCCGGGGGTCGGAAAGGGAAGGCAAATGGCTGCGTTAGAGACCATGAGAAAAGACGACGGCCTGGAAAGAGCCCGGCAGATGGCGGAAGAAGAGGCCGGTATTTCCAGGAAGCCGATAGGGCCTTCAAAGTATGTGATTCCCACTATCGGCGTTATCTGGTGTTTCTTTCAGCTTTCCATTGCCAGTTGGCTCATTCTCGACACGGTTTTTATCCGGGCCATCCACCTGGGTTTCGCATTTCTAATCGTTTTTCTGAACTATCCATTGTTTAAAAAGACCCACTGGGGACTCGAGTTCCTGTCGGCCAAGAACAGGATCCCTGTCATTGACTATATTGTTGCCCTAGTAGCCTGTTTCTCAGCACTATACATTGCCATTGATTACGTCGGCATTAATTCGCGTTACGGCGCACCCATCCTCCGGGACATCGTGATCGGGATGGCCCTTCTGATCTTCCTCCTCGAGGCATCTCGAAGGGTCATTGGTCCGGCCCTGTCGGTCATCGCCGTTTTCTTTTGCGTCTATGCATTCCTGGGGCCCTACATGCCCGATGTGATTTCATTCAAAGGGGTGTCTCTGGACAGGTTTATCGGTCAGATGAGCATGTCCACGGAAGGTATATATGGCGTTCCACTGGATGTATCGGCCACTATTGTCTTTCTGTTTGTGCTCTTTGGATCCCTGCTGGAAAAGGCAGGGGCAGGTGAATACTTCATCACCCTCGCGCTTAGTCTCCTGGGCGGGTTCAAGGGGGGGCCGGCCAAGGCCGCCGTCCTTGGGAGTGGGCTCACCGGTATGGTGAACGGCTCAAGTATCGCGAACATCGTCACCACGGGGACATTCACCATCCCCTTGATGAAGAGGGTGGGATATCCTCCGACGAAGGCGGCAGCCGTGGAAGTGGCGGCCAGCACGGACGGCCAGATCGCCCCGCCCATCATGGGGGCGGCCGCGTTTATTATCGCCGAATATGTGAATGTTCCCTACGTCGAGGTCATCAAGGCAGCAGCCATTCCGGCTTTTGCCTCCTATGCTGCTTTGCTCTATATCACCCATATTGAGGCCTCCAAACTGGGACTGAAGGGGATGCCCCGAAGTGAACTCCCCCCATTTTTTAAGACATTTGTCAGGGGTCTTCATTATCTTATCCCTCTGATCGTCCTGCTCTATGAATTGATTATCCTGCGGCATTCCCCCGAGCTGTCGGCCTTCCATGCCATTTGGATCCTGGCCGTTGTCATGCTCTTCCAGCACCCGGTCCGGTCCTATTTCAAGAAAGAACCGGTTCTTCCCGCCTTCAAGAAAAGCGTCGCGGATATCTTTACCGGCATGGCAAACGGGGCCCGCAACATGTGCGCTGTGGCCATGGCCACGGCGGCTGCCGGGATCATTGTCGGTGTGGTAGCCATGGGGCTGGGCCAGCTCATCACCGAAATCGTCGGGGTGCTCGCAGGTGACAATGAATATCTCCTGCTCATCATCACCGCCTTTGCCAGTCTGATCATCGGCATGGGGCTTCCCACGACGGCCACGTACATCGTCATGGCTTCACTCACTGCCCCGGTGATTGTGCATGTGGGGGCGGGGATGGGCTTTGTGGTGCCGATCATGGCCGCCCATCTCTTCTGCTTCTTCTTCGGGATCCTGGCGGATGACACCCCGCCTGTGGGGCTGGCCGCGTATGCGGCCGCGGCCATTGCCAAGTCACCACCCATTCCCACCGGAATCCAGGGGTTCATGTACGATATTCGAACGGCCATTCTGCCTTTCATGTTCATCTTTAATGCGGATCTGATCCTCCATAACATCAACAGCTGGTCCCAGGCGTTCCTGATATTTGCCATGGCCTGTATCGGAAACTTTGCGTTTGCTTCTGCAACCCAGGGCTGGTTTGTGGCCAGGAACAGGTTCTACGAAATTCCTCTTTTGCTTGCGGTAACGTTGGTCCTGATGCGCCCGGATGCAGTGGCAGGATGGTTGGGAGCCCCCTACAGGGAACGCTACTGGATGTATCCGATCGGCTTGGCCATATTCGGACTGGTCTATCTCCTCCAGCGGCCAAGGGCTTCCAAAATTCCGGTCCCTGTGGAAACTGAAACCTGATCGGAAAGGGGGCAGAAATGCAGAAACTGGCTTTAATTGTACTGCTTTTTATTGGAATGGGGTTTCTGTTTCTCCTCCCGGACGCCGCACCAGAGCAGAGATTTGTTGACAACCGCGACGGCACCGTGACCGATTACCTTCTGGGTCTCATATGGAGCAAGAGGGACAACCAGGGCGACATCGACTGGAAAGGGGCCGAGCGGTGGGTCACGTATACGTTCCCGTACAGCCTGCCAGCACAAAAGAGAGATGGCTGGCGATTGCCCACCCTCAGGGAACTCAAGAGCCTGTATGTCCGGCAGAAGGGCTATAAGGGATATGAATCGGATTGCGGGCAGACGGTACGGATTGTTCCGGAGATCCGGCTCAGCTGTGGATGGGTCTGGTCTTCCGAGAAAAGGAGTGTCGCGGCCAGGGTTTTCAATTTCGACCGTGGCTATTCCTATACGGATCGCATGGTACACAAAAGGGCATATAGGGCTTTGGCCGTGCGTTCCCTGGAGTCAGGGAGGTGAGGAGGGTTCATTATGAAAGACATCAGAAAGATTCTGGCCCCCATCGGGTTCTCAAAGTACTCCCGGGGAATCCTGGAGTACGCCGCACAACTGGCCACCCGTCTGGATTCCCTGCTCATTATAGCAAACGTGATCAACATAAGGGACATGCAGGCGCTCAGCAGTATTCAGGCCATGGGATATGATGTGGATCCTGAACAGTACAAAGAGGGAGTCATTGAAGAACGTTCCGCGGAACTGGAAAAATTGATGGAAAGTATTCCCTTTGATAAGGAAAGGCGAACGACCATTTTCCGGGTGGGACATCCTTTGGACATCCTGCTCAAGATCGTGAAGGAGGAGGAGATAGACATGGTCGTGATGGGGCCGAAGGGTCGGACGGATCTTCAGCACGTGCTGGTAGGTTCGCTTGCTGAGAAGATGTTTCGGTACTGTCCGGTCCCCCTCGTCTCCTTTCGAATGCGATAGATGCCCTATGCATTGTGACCAAGAGCCTCTCCCGGCTGCCTGAGAAGGCCTCCGGGGTCGGCTCATTTTTTTTGCTCATCATAGAATTTTCGTGGTATCAAGAGAGAAACAGGCGATCCAGTTGATTGAGACTTTACGCTTGCATGAATCTGGGAGGAAAGGCATGGATTTTGAGTGCATCATGTACGAGAAGGAGGCAAATATTGCCACCGTAACATTGAACAGGCCCCAGGTCCTGAACGCCATGAACACGCAATTGTGGATCGATTTTCAGAAGGCCTTGGAGGATGCAAGGACCGATCCTGAGATCAAGGCGGTGATCATTACCGGAGAGGGCCGGGCGTTTTCCACCGGGGCCGATCTGAAAGAATCAAAGACCCGAACCATCGAGGCGTATCGAGAGTATCTGATGGAACTCCAGGAAGCATCAAGAAAGATCATTCGTTTTGAAAAACCCACCATTGCCGCCATTAATGGATATGCCCTGGGCTCGGGATACGAACTGGCCCTGGCCTGCGATATCCGGATTGCCGCGGAGGAGGCTCAGATCGGTTCCCCCGAGGCAAAGGTAACCTCATCCGTGACCGGAGGTGCCATGCGGCTGGTCCAGGACCTGATTGGACCGGCAAAGGCGCGAGAGTTGCTCTTTACCGCGGAATACATAGACGGAAAGGAAGCTGAAAGAATAGGACTTGTCAACAGGGCGGTCCCCCTCGATCGCCTGATGGAGGCAGCCCGGGCCATGGCGGGAAAAATCGCGAAAAATTCCTCCTTTTCACTCAAAATGATCAAACGGGGGCTGCTCATGGCCAGGGGTGAGGTGAGCCTGGAGGCCCTGATGGATTTTGAGGTGGAGGCATGCCTGGCGTGCGTTTCAACAAAGGAAAGGCAGGAATCGCTCAGGGATTTTGAGGGCAGGAAGAAAAAGGAAAAAGCATAGGGAGCAAGGGCTGAAAATGGATCTGAAACATGTTTTGGACGCCGAATCGGTCGCCATTGTAGGCGCATCAAAGACAGAGACAAAGAGGGGGTTCCAGGCCATCAGGACCCTTCTTGATGAGAACTACGGCGGCAGGATCTATCCGGTAAATCCCAGGGAATCGAACGTCCTTGGATTGAAATGCTACAAGAAGGTCTCTGACATAGAAGGCCCGGTGGATATCGCGCTGATTACGACCCCCGCCGGGACCATCCCCTCGATACTGGAAGATTGCGGAAAAAAAGGCGTCCATGGTGCGGTCATCATCGCCGGTGGATTCGGCGAAACAGGGACAGCCGGCAAAGACCTCGAACGGAAAATGGTGGAAGTTGCGAAAAAAAACCATATCCGTCTCATCGGTCCCAACACCTCGGGTATGATAAATCTCAAGGAAAACCTGAACCTGGTAGGTCTCCGTGACGCTCCCAAGGGGAACATCGCCCTTCTCACCCAGAGCGGGAATATGGCCCTGACGCTTATTACCGAGGCGAAGGTCAAGAGCCAGAAGGGGTTTTCCTATTACGTGGGAGTGGGGAATGAAGCGGATATCAAGTTCCATGAATATCTGGCCTTTTTCCGGGATGATCCGGACACCAGGGCAATCCTCATGTATGTGGAGGGAATGAGCGAAGGAAGGAAGTTTCTCCAGGAGGCCTACAGGACAACCCTCCACAAACCCATTGTGTTGTTGAAAAGTGGGCGGTCTTCTGCGGGCCAGAAGTCCGCAGGGTCACATACGGGATCACTCGCCGGCATGTCGGAGGTAGCCAAGACTGCCTTTGAAAGGGCGGGAATCATTGTTACGGAAGATCCCGACAATCTTTTTCCCATGGCGGAGACTCTCTCCAGCCTTCCGCCCATCAAAAACAACAGCATTGCGATCCTTGCCGATGGGGGGGGACATGCCACCATTGCGTCCGATATCCTGACGGACCTGGGGATACAGATCCCCCCGCTGAGTGAAAAGACCCAGGCCAGGTTGCGGGAGATCCTCCCCGACGCCGCATCAGTACCCAATCCGGTTGATGTGGCCGGCGGCACGGATTCAGATCCATCCCTGTTCGCCGACTGTGCCAGGATTATGCTCAAGGACCATAATATAGGTGGGCTGCTTATCGTGGGCCTTTTCGGGGGGTACGGAATCCGGTTCGCTGAAAGCCTGGCCCTCAAAGAAGAAGACGCGGCTCATCAGATGGGGAAGATGGTACGGAAGCGAAATAAGCCAATCGTCCTGCACAGCCTGTATAACTATGAGCGGCCGCATTCTCTGGAACTCCTGCGCTATTACAATATCCCTGTATATGATTCTCTGGAAGTGGCCTGCAGGTGTGTCAGCGCCCTGGTTGCCTACGGCAGCTATCTCAAGAAATACCACTCGAAAGCCAACTTTGTTTTCAAGTGGGAGGAAAAGGCAAAAGAGCAAGGAAAAGATATTATAGAAAACGCCAAGAGGGAAAGGCGCAACTCGCTCCTTGAATTTGAGGCGAAAAGACTCCTCCAGATACACGGTGCCCCGGTTCTTTTTGAGCGCTTAGCGAAGACAGCAGATGAAGCGGTCCAAATATTCCGTGACATGGGTCAGGATGTGGCCTTGAAAATTGTTTCCCCTGACATCCTGCATAAGAGTGACGCCGGCGGGGTGAGGACCAATCTTACCACGCAGGAAACCGTGCGGAGCGGATTTGACGAGATCATCTCAAGTGCAAGAAAATATAATGAAAAAGCGGATATCCGGGGAGTCCTTGTGTCTCCCATGGCGGAGCAGGGAGTTGAGGTCATCATCGGGACCAAGATAGATGATCAATTCGGTCCCGTGATCATGTTCGGCCTCGGCGGTGTCCTGGTTGAGATCCTGAAGGATGTCTCTTTCAGGGTTCTGCCCATTTCTCCACCTTCAGCAAAGAGGATGATCGAGGAAATCAAGGCTTCCGTCATTCTCAATGGGTACCGGGGACGGCCTCCCGCGGACAAAAGAGCGCTGAGAAAGCTGCTGCTCACCTGTTCCGAAGTGATCGAGGCATATCCCGATATCAAGGAGATGGACCTGAACCCTGTCATGGTGTATGAAAAGGGCGTGGCGATCGTGGATGCGAGAATCATCCTGAAAGAAGAGCGCAAGTGATCATTGATGCCCATACCCACGCCTATCGTGAGGAAGATCTGGCGATGGTCAAGGAACGGACGGCCCTGCTGGACGAGTCTCTTCCCGACACAGATCCCAACAAGTGGATGCTCCATCATGAAGGATCTCTGGCAACCCTCCTCGGGGAGGAAAGGATAGCAGGCGTTGATCGATTCGTGCTGCTTCCTGTTTCCTCACGCCCTGAACGGAGCCGGTCTCTCAATCGCTGGGTGGCGGATATGGCCCGAGCTCATCCGGAGATCATCCCGTTTGGAACCCTTGTGGCCAATTCTCCATCCCTGGCAAACGAGCTGGAGGAGGTTCTTGACCTGGGGCTCCAGGGAGTCAAGGTTCATCCTTTTCTGCAGCGTGTAGACATCCTTGCCCCGGCGGTCAGGGGATTCTGGTCGCTTCTTGAGGAGTCGGGTCTTCCGGTCGTGCTTGACAGCATGTATCTCAAGGGCCTTGTAAAATACAAGCCCCATTTGAAAGAGCTTGCGAGAACAGCCGGAGCTTTCGAGACAGGTCCTGCTCGGATTGCCATGCTGGCGCAGAAATATCCGGATCTGACCCTCATCGCACCGCACCTGGGCTCACTCTACGCCTGGGACAAACTGGAGCCCCTGTATCCTCTTGAGAACGTGTTTTTTGACCTTTCTTTCGTGTCTTCCATTATATCGCCCAGAAAGGCGGTGGCTATTATCCGGCGCAAGGGCAGCGACCATGTCCTGTTTGGGACCGATGCCCCCTGGCGAAGACCTCGGGATGCGAAAAAATGGTTTGATGGGCTTTCCCTCAATACAAAGGAATTTGAACTGATTTCCCACAAGAACCTTGAGGCCATCCTGGGCAAGCCGTCGCTG
>Ga0315542_1000350_pt1 | contig 28505 bp, 27 predicted proteins | sample SalMarSW160120MG_FD_202541 | JGI IMG/M metagenome (GOLD analysis project Ga0315542, IMG submission 202541) | Salt marsh sediment microbial communities from the Plum Island Ecosystem LTER, Massachusetts, United States - Salt Marsh Sediment SW1601-20 ... | reverse complement strand
ATCAATCTCTTGAACAATGCCTTTGATGCCATCGTTGCACGACACGGTTTCCAAGGGGGGGAATTGACAATCGGGGCATCCCCGAAAGGCACCACGAAGGTAGCCATATGGGTGAAAGACAATGGTAACGGAATCAGCACCGAAAACCTCAAGAAGATCTTCAGCCCTTTTTTCACCACCAAGCCGGTGGGTAAGGGAACAGGATTGGGGCTTTCCGTGTGTTACGGAATTATAGACAGCATGGGAGGGACCATGGAGGTCAGCAGTGAAAAGAGCGTTGGCACTACTTTTACAATAACCCTGCCGGCGGCAGGCTCCTAATAACGAGCAGGCCGCATCAGTCAACGCAAATCAATTGAAGACCGCAGATGCTTGGTCAACGCGACATGGAGGCAAAAAATGAAGGAAATGAAGATACTGCTGGTGGACGATGAGGAACGGTTCTTATCCACCACCCAAAAACTGCTTTCCAGGAAAGGGTACGATGCACTGACGGCCGCAAGCGGCGGAGAGGCACTGGACCTGCTACGAGCACACAACATCCACGTGGTCATCCTGGATGTCAAGATGCCGGGGATGGACGGCATTGCCACTCTGAAACAAATAAAGCGGCAATACCCCATGATCGAGGTGATCATGCTCACCGGTCATGCCACCGCCGAGTCTGCCGTGGAAGGACTCAAATCCGGGGCCACAGACTACCTGATGAAACCGACCGATATCGAGGAGCTCCTCCAGAAGGCGGAAGAGGCATTTGAAAGACGCCGGAGCCTGGAAGAAAAGATCCGTGTGGCGCAGATGCGTTCATTATCCGGATCACCACGGGACATTATCAGAGAAACGGAAAAGTCTTGACCGGCCGGCCGTGCAGGAACTTCCTCAGGGCCGGCCCCGGGCGTACCCAGAAAGGAGGCCAGGAATGCCGGAAAAGATACGGGTGCTCATGGTTGATGACGAACAACAGTTCCGCATCACGACATCCAGGATACTCTCCAGAAGAGGATATGAAACCACTGTGGCCGGGAGCGGCGAGGAGGCCATCGAAATCCTGAAAAAGTCCCCCCAGGATGTGGTGATCCTGGATATCAAGATGCCGGGCATGGACGGCCACCAGACCCTCGCGGAGATCAAGAACCTGAGCCCGGACGTGAAAGTCATCATGCTCACCGGACACGGCGGCATTGAATCCGCCAGGGAGTCATTGAAATACGGGGCCTTTGATTACCTCAGCAAGCCCTGCGAGATAGATGTCCTGGCTTCCAGAATCAAAGACGCCTATCTGGCACGCCATGGAGAAGAAAAAGCGGAGAAAAACGCCGGAGACATCATGATTCCCATCGAGGATTACACCACTATTGCGTCCGAGAGTACCGTCAAGGAGGGAATCGATAGACTGAAGGCCTCTTTCAGGAGCCAGATTTCCACAAGCCGCATCATGGAGACGGGACACCGCTCCATCCTGGTATTCGACAAGGCGGGAGAGTTGGTGGGGATCCTGAGCATCCGCGATTTGATTGCAGGGATCCGGCCGGAGTATCTCTCGGCGCCGAAACCATCCATGGCCGACAGCATGGTGTACTCGTCCATGTTCTGGACAGGGCTTTTTACCAGCCAGGCAAAGAAACTGGCCAAAAAGAAAATAGGTGAAATGATGTCCGAAGCCCCACCGGAAGTGGAGGAAGATACCAATTTGATGGAACTGGCTGATCGCATGTACCGGGAAGGCATCAGGCGAATGGCTGTTACCCGGAAGGGCAAAGTGGTGGGAGTGGTTCGAGAGCAGGAGATATTTTTCGAGATGGACAGAATCATCTCCGGTATATGAGCAGTGATCCGGATTCCCGGCTGAACTTTGGAACGCGACGCCGAGTGCACTGAGGAAAGGAAGGCGGAGAATGGCGAAACCAAAAAAAAAGGCGACCGGCTATGACAAGTATGTGGATTGGAGACTCTTCAGCATACCGGTGGCCCTGTTTTTCATTATCCTTGCATTGCCCACACCGTACGGGATGAAGGATGTGGGAACCGAATACAACGTGGGTCCAAGCGCTGTGATCAACTTTATCACCACGGAGCTTTTTGATCGGAAAAGCGTGGATGTCCCGCAATGGCAGCTCCTTGCGGCACAAATGATGGAAAAAAATATGAGGATGGGGGCGCTTTCAAAAGACCGGTTCATGAAACGCAACCTCAAATGGTGTGAGAAATACCTGATACAGGCAGACCCTGTAAATTTCAGCAAGGCACATACCTATATAAAGGATAACGTTTCTGCAGAGCAATTTGAAAATGTCATGACCAAGGCCCTGCAACTCAGAAAAGACGGGCTCAAATATGAGAACCTGTCCACCAAGGAAAAGGAGGCGGCAGACAGGGGAGCCTGGCACATAAAGGTCGCGATCGCAATGATGGCCTTTGTGGTCATCTGTTTCCTGACGGAATGCATTCCCCTGCCGGGCGTTGCCTTCTGCATCGGCCTCATACTCGTTTTTACCGGTGTCGTGAGTAGGACGCAGGTGGCCATGTTATACTGGTCCGATGCCTGCTGGTTTATTATGGGCAGTCTCATGTTTGCGGCCGCCTTTGTAAAAACAGGGGTTGACAAGCGCGTGTGCCTGATGATGTTCAAGAAGCTGGCCGTACCCAGTGCCAGATGGATAACCCTTATCTTTTTCCTTATCATCACACCCCTCGCAGCATTTATCTCCGATCATGCCCTTGCCGCCATGTTCCTCCCCATCGGAATGCTGCTTTACCAGAACAGTCTTTCCGAAGAAATACCCGAAGATCCGGAGCTGGCCAAGATGCTGATGATCGGGATTTCCATGGCCTGCAACATCGGAGGCCCGGGGGCCCCGTCAGGCGGAGCGAGAAACGTCATCATGATGACCTATCTCAATGATATGTTTGGATTTGACATAGGATACTTTCAGTGGGTCACCTACTGCTTTCCGTTTCTTTTTATCATGATTCCAGTCACCTGGCTGTTGCTGAACTGGAGATTCAAGCCCAAAATAACGTCCCTTGCTCCCGCCATGAAGAACCTGGAAGCGGAGATAGGCAGGATGGGCAGATGGAACAGCAAGCAGATATGGGCGCTCGTCATCTTCTTCATCATGGTCTACGGATGGTTCACGGAAAAGCTCTTTTTTAATCTTGGCATTTACCCCGTGCGCCTCGGGATCGGAGTGATAGCCGTTGCAGGCGCCGTAGCCTATATCCTTGCCGGTGTGGTCAACTGGAGAGACTACCAGGAGCGGGTGGACTGGGGCGTTGTCTGGCTGTATGCGGGGGCGATCATTTTCGGCAGAGCACTGGACGAGACCGGAGCAGCCTACTGGCTCGCAAGATCGGTCATTGACTTCCTGGCACCCCTTGGAATGTCTTCCGGTCTTCCTCTCATGGTCACTGCAAACGGGCTGACGGCCTGCCTGACAAATCTCATGGCGGACGGCCCGGCGGCTGCGGCAGTGGGCCCCATTACCCTCAACATGGCAGGCCTTGTTCATCCGGGCACAACGTATCTGCCGTTTATGGCCATGTCTACGGCTATAGCGTCTTCCTTTGCCTACATTATGGTCATCGGGACGCCGCCGAACGCAATTGTGTACGCCAGCGGATATCTGGAGCCGAAGGATTTCCTCAGGATCGGTATACCCGTGTGGTTCATGGCTAATGTGGTCATCGTGCTGCTTACCGCAGTGTATTGGGTCTTCAGAGGATTCGGAGGACTCCCCGGTTTTTAGCCCGCATTTCTCACGGGCAATCTATTACGGCGGCGGATAGCTCCTGCCTCCTGCGTTGCGCTCGAAAAATAACCTCGACGTACCAGTAATAAGTACGCCTTCATCCATTTTCCTTCGCGCGCTCCCGATAGCGGGATTTCGCAAGCTCAACTTGCTGTGCACGGGGTTCTCCACCACCTCATTACGAAAGTCCGGGAGAAATACGGGCCAAACAAGATGCACGAACTTCCCCCTCGCCTTGAAAAGGTCGAGGGAAATCAAGGAGAGTATTCATGGAACCAGGACATACCCTGTATGAGAGGAAAAACACCATGCCCAAAAAGACACTGGTGCACGAAAAGGGAATCACCTATTTCAATAAAAAGACGGAGCGCACCTTCTTCTTTGTTCTAACGATCCTCATGCTCCTCTGGGGGATTCTTACAAAGCTCGGGATCCTGTAGCGTTTACGGAAACATGATGACACAGTTCACTGAGACGGCAGATGCAGGCAGGTTCAGTCTTCGCTTCTATGTTCACGCATTAACCGGAATGCTGGGATCACCCGGGCGGTTTTTCAAGGAACTCCCTGACAGGATCGGGTACGGACAGCCTTTCGGCTTTCTTCTCATATCAAGCATATTTCTCACAGGAGCGAGCCTCACCCACATCCACGAAAAACACTTTCTCATGGCCGGCATAGTATTCATCAACGCCATAGGAATGGTGGTGATTAGCGCGGGCATCACCTTTGTCGTAATACCCATGGTTGTCCGAAAACGCCTCCCGTTTTCCAGTATCTTTGCCGTATATGCCTTTTCTTCAGGAGTAACCATGCTGGTATCGTGGATACCCCTTTTCATATGGTTCACAGAGCTCTGGAAATGGGTGCTTGTTTTGATCGGAATGGTGAGAGGCTGTCAACTGACCTGGAAACAGGCTCTTCTGGTTACAGGAATTTCCCTATTGGTCATTGTCCTGTTTTTCTGGTCTGTTACGCCGGTCATCTTTTACTTGAAGGGCCTTGGTGGACCGCCCGCCCCGGTATAATCCAGGGCGGGCATATTTTCAAGGGTGGGATATGACAGGGAAGCCGAAGATGTCATGTGGTTATTCAGAATACGGCATTACGCCAATTTTCTTCATGATTTCTCTGCCCGGGCCCGACACGAGGTCATCAATAAACTCTTTCACCGCTCCGGTGGGTTTTCCCTTGGTGACAAAAGAAAAAACCTGATAGTACGGGTACCCCATATCCAGAGGAGACCGGCCGTCAACCTTGACTACCTTTACCTTCTGTCTGGCTGCAGCTCCTTCCGCTACAAAAGATATGGCCGATGGAAACTGTTCAACCAACTGGATGACCCTGCCGGACAGACGGCTCATCAGATCAAATTTCATTTTTTTCCGGTGCATCACATTCCTGCTGAAGTTCTTGTACGATGCCGTATAGGTGGCCGGCACGACGACAAGGATCGGCTCATCGGCGCCACCAATTTCTTTCCAGTTGGTTATTTCGCCGGCAAAAATATCCTGCAGCACATCCTCGGCAATATCAGTCATGGGATTCTGTTTGTTTACAACAACGGCAACAGGGTCCTTCGAAAAAAGAGTTTCATGGTAGCCGTACACTTTATGCCGCTCATAGAGCCTTCGGGCAGAGGACGCGACATCGCTGTTTCCATGCATAAGCCAATTCACCGCTGTAGGTGACGAACAGACGTGCACCTCCACCATTTTCCCGGTCCGCTGGGTAAAAGCATCGATCCGCGCCTTTTCAAACGCCTCATAGATCTGGGACGAGCATGAATATTTGATAACATCCTGGGCGCCTACGTTGCGGACAGAGGAAACTGCAAGAGCAGCTACCCCCACCACGCAGATAATAGACATAATAAGTATATTTTTTCTCATTTCTTCTCCTCCTCTTTTCTTTACTGCATCAATAAAAATGTTTACCCTCCTGAACAGAAGACTATAAAAAGAGCCACCTCCTTTCCTCAAGCCACGTTCTCAACGTATCTGTCATGGGAATCAATCCGTGGATCAATACTGTCCTGAGCATTTCCCGTCTCTCATGGTCCCATGTCGCTTCCCAAGACCGTCTGCTGCTGTGATATCAATCCTTGAGCAGTTACTACCCAGTAGATCAAGAATTGTGCCAGAGCGACGGGATACGGAATTTGAGGGCAACGTTTTGAAAATAAAAGATTTTCAGGAGAAGAAAAATCCTACTGTAAAGGCCGTTGAACAAATCTCCTGTCCGTTTTCTTTACAGGTTGTAAAAGGTTCAAATTCCCCATCAGGACTGATGCGGAGGGGTGTGCGGTTCGAGAGGCGGTCTTTCGCCCACGATGATGAGGCTCAGATGCCGGGCATTCTCCCACCTCTGAACACGACGGTGATGTGGGCTACGGGACAGGAAGGGGCATCTCCAAGCCAAAGCGGATCCATTTGAAGCGTTTCTGAACCTCCTCGGATATATGGGCGCCTATCCTTGCCATGAAGAGATTTTCAGGCCGCAGCATGACATTGGGTTCGTTGGTCTGGTACATCCGGAACCCTTCCCGGCTGAATATGTGTATGAGCATGTTTCGATATCCCATGGCAGTAGTCCCCTTGCCATCAATATCCCATGTCCAGGAAAATCCAACCATATAGAAGATGCGTTCCTCCTTTAACGGATGATCCACCAGCAGTCTGAGAATATGTCCGGACAATCCCAGGGAGCGCCAGGACCCACTCACCTCCAAGGCTGACACTTCCATCACCAACCGCTCTCCCACCTGGTTCCAGCGCTCTTCAAGTGATGGATATTGCAGAATCCCCATACCTATAATCTCACGGTCAGGCCCGATTGCCAGCGTTACATTGGCATCGGGATCCGATGCGGCCTTTATGAGGATTTCCTTGTCCCGGATAAGGGGTCGGTACCGGGCGTACTTGGGCATACTTTCGTTGAATGAAAGGCGGGCAATTTCTTCAGCGGACAAGAATGCGCGAACGAACACCATCTTCCCCTGAATGGAAAGTTCCTGCATTCTTCGGTTCCGGTCCGGCATTTCCATCAGGGTTCTCAGAAATCCCCCCACTCCTCATGGAGGTCCCGTATCATGATCTGGCAGTCGTGATATCTCCCCTCTTGATCGCAGACATAGTCCGTTATCACACATTCTCTGGAAAAATGCAGTTTCCGCACGGCCTCAATGGCAAGATCCTCGAATCCCACTACGAAATCCGCCCGCATTTTCCGGAGTCCCAGATCCATGGCTCTTTTGATGAGATCAAATACCATCCAGGTTCCCAGTCTTTTGTTTCTGAAGGGTTCGCCGACCATGATCCTCAGTATTCCCAAATGTTTTCTCCCACCGCCGGTTCGCCACAGGAGACTCGCGTGCGCTACGATTTCTTCCCCATGCACAGCGACGATGCAAAAAGCCTTGCCACTTTCCTGGTTATCGATCCATTGCTGAATCACTGCTGTTTCGCACGGGTCCTCTTTCAGAAACCACCGGTCTTGCACGGAGAGCCGCCGGTAAAAAGAGAGGAGTTTCTCAGTGTCCGACCGATCCACGGGCCGCAACACGATTTCCTTCCCATCGGTCAATACCACTTCTTTGGGATATCTTTGGTGCATCATGGCTCATCCTTTCTCATAATCCTTCGTTGATCCGGCTCTTGTTCATTTATTTAAACAAAATTTCCAGGACTTTACAAGCGTCTTCACTTTCCGTTCGCCAAGGCCAGGGAAAATGAAAGGCAGACATTTGCCCGCATACCTGGACTGTGCTATCATGCGCATCATCTGATCTACACGCAAAAGCCGCCCTGCCGAGTTTTCGGAATAAACGCACTAAAAATTGGTGCGTCCGAGGAGAAAGAACATATGAAAAAGATAAATCTGACAGTCCCCGTCTTAATGGTGACCCTGCTTTTTGCCTCCATGGTCTTCGCCGCGAAAGACCCGCTCCAGGTAACCATATACAATGACAACCGTGCTCTGGTGAACGAACGACGGGTGATCCCGCTCAGGAGAGGCCTGAATGAAATAGGCCTCACCGACGTGTCCGCCCGGATTGATCCGACCAGCGTCCTTGTCGCCTTCCTGACTGACCCGAAAGGTACGCGGGTGCTCGAACAAAACTTCGAATACGATCTTGTGAGCACGAACAGACTCCTTGAAAAATACCTGGATCGGCAGATCAAGGCGGTTACCGGTGATGGTGCAACGTACAAGGGACGGCTGGTAGGGACTGCCGGTGGCGTCATTATCCAGAATTCGACCGGGGGGATCACGGTGCTCAAAACGGACCACCTCCGGGAAATCACCTTCCCTTCCTTGCCGAACGGGCTGATAACAAGGCCGACCTTGCGGTGGCTGATAGATGCGGCCGTGGGCGGAAAACACCAGACCGAACTTGCCTACATCACCGGAGGGCTGGGCTGGCATGCCGACTATGTCCTCTCCCTTTCGAAAAATAATACAACTGCGGACCTGGACGGCTGGGTCACGCTGGATAACCGGGCCGGCATACCATTTAAAGATGCCCACACGAAACTGGTGGCCGGTTCCCTCCATCGTGCCCCGTCTCCCCCAGGGCTCATGCTGGGGCAGGCTCTTCGCAAAGAAACAGCAGCTGCAAAGGGACCCGAGGTCCGGCAGCGTGCGCTGTTTGAGTATCATCTGTACGATATCAAGCGTCCGCTCACGATCCAGAATAACCAGACCAAGCAGATTCAATTCATTGCCTGTCACCAGGTTCCCGTAAAAAAACGATTTGTCCTGGACAGCAGGCGCAGCTATTCCTGGAATCCTGACAACCGGCAGGAGGGGAAGGCCGACATACAGGTTCGCTTCACCAATGACCGGGAATCAGGCATGGGCATTCCATTGCCTGCAGGGATCTGCCGCCTTTACAAGTCTGATACAGATGATTCAAAACAGCTCATCGGCGAGGACAGGATAGAGCATACTCCGAGGGATGAAAACGTCATTCTCACCGCAGGAAAGGCCTTCGACTTGGTCGCGGAACGGGTGAAGACCTCGCAGGAAGTTCTGGGGAAACGCTCCCGAAAGGAGAGCTGGCGGATTGCAGTCAAGAACCACAAACGGGAAAAGGTACTGGTGCATGTTCTGGAGAAACTGAACCGGGGGGGCGAATCGGAAATCGTGAGCGAGAGCCAGCACCATACCCGAAAAACCGCGAACACCATCGAATACCTCGTGAAGGTCCCTGCAGAAGGGAGGAAAGAAATCACGTACACGGTCGTCTATCGCTGGTAGAGAGACTCTCTCCTCTTCACATTTCCTCGATCGGCCCCAAGGTCGGACAAATATGCAATTGACTCGAAAGGACCAGGAAATCGAAGCGGGAAGATACCAAAGGTGCGTTTACGAGTAGATTTTCTGCACCGTGTCCACAAACCAGGGAGGTCTCCGGAGAAGGACATACAGAAGAATCAGGCCCACAATAGGAATGGGGATCACCACATCCACAACGCAAAGGAATATGAGGGCTCCGAGACATTTTGTCTTCAGGGTCATGGAACGTCTCCTTATTTCAGCATCATATTGACCGCTTCTATCCGCTCCAATACCGGGGGATGCGAATAATTCAGGAACACATAAAACGGGTGGGGCAGAAGGTTGGACAGGTTGTGTGCAGACAGTTTTTTCAATGCGCTCGCGAACGATCGTGGGTCCCCCGTGGTTTCAACCGCAAAACGATCCGCATCTCTTTCATGTTTTCTTGACCATGCGTTCATGCATATCCCTGTCAACAGATCCAAGGGGGAATACAGAACCGCAAAAAAAACCAGGCCCCCATAGACAGATTTCCGGCTTATGAAAAAGGCATCAAAGAGACCCTGATACGAAATGAAGAAAGAGAGAAGGAACAACAGAAGACCGGTCTGGAGAATTCCCACGAGAATCGTCTGGAGCACATGTTTCTTCTTGTAATGTCCCATTTCATGGGCAAGGACCCCCACCAGTTCGGGAACCGAATGCTGCTTTATCAGGGTATCAAACAAGACGATACGCCGGTGTTTTCCGAACCCCGTGAAAAAGGCATTGGACTTTCTGGAGCGTTTTGAACCATCCATCACATAGATATTCTCCAGGGGAAACCCAATGGAGCGGGCATAAGAAAGGATCGCCGACCGGAGTTCCCCCGGTTCGAGCGGGGTGAATTTGTTGAAAAGGGGCATGATCCAGGTGGGGCCGACAAAATGGACCGCCAGCATAAAGAGCGTGACCGCGGCCCAGCAATACATCCATGCAGCCGTCCCGGCATACTGAAAAAAGACCAGGATAGCTGCAACAAGCGGTACACCGAGGACGATCCCCAACAATGTTCCTTTCATCATATCCAGGAAGAACACCCGCCAGGTAGTCCTGTTGAACCCGAACTTTTCCTCAATAACAAACGTCCCATACATTCTGAAAGGCAAGGAAAGCAATCCCTTGGATGCTGCAAGGACAGCGATGAACAGCAGCCCCGTCAGGACCGGTCCCAGATGGAAAAAACGTACCCATCGGTCAAGAAACGGGAACCCCTTTCCAAACCAGAAGAGCAGGAAGACAAACAGGCTGAACCCGGATGAAATCCAACCGAACCCGGTATTTGTACGCAAGTACTCTTGCGATTTCCGGTAGCGCTCTTCATTATAGATTCCCTTGAAAGGGGCAGGGAGTTCGTTATGAAGCACCCTCAGGTTGAGGATATCCGCGGAGATATGCAGGGAAAACTCCCCGATAAGAGCCACCAGAATAATGACCGCGATGAAATCAGGCATGTGCTGTTCGCTCTCCTTCAAATATTTTACTATGACCTGCGTTCACCAGGCAAGCACAACCATGGAAAAAAGCGAAGAGGCGGGACCTGGCATCTATCTTGCAGCATTTCAGGAAACGGCTTTTGTACACCCCATGCCATCAAGGAGAAAGGAAAATCAGGGTGATGGAGACAACTTCCGTCGAGCTCCTGGAACAATTGGAATCGGGTAGAGGCATTCCTGTTCTCTCTCCGGTCGCAATTAAATTGGTGGAACTGGCATCGGATGATACTTCATCGGCCCAGGACCTCGTCAACCTTATTGAAAAGGACCCTCCTCTGGTGTCGCGCCTTCTCAAACTGGCGAACAGTGCTTTCTACCACGCTCCATTGCCCATCTCCACTCCCTCCCAGGCGGTCATCAGGCTCGGTTTTGATCGCCTCAGGGTCATGGCCCTCTCCATTTCCCTGCGGGACACCTTTCCAATGGGCAAAATCGGCCCGCTGGATTACGAAAAATTCTGGAGGACATCGCTCTACCGTGCCTTCATATGCAAATCCCTTGCAGCATCACTGGAATGCGCCCATACCGGAGAGGCATTCGTCGCAGGACTCCTCATGGAAATCGGCATGCTTCTTTTCTTTGAAATATTCATCAAGGGGAAAGAAGAAAAGGTAACCCTGGACCTGGAACCTCTCCCCGACCTCCTCGCCTGGGAGCGGGAACAGTTTGGGGTGGACCACCGGCAGATAGGGCGGGCAACCCTTACCTACTGGAAATTTCCTTCCTCCATCATCAAATGCCAGGAACCGCCGACCGCTGAAGCCGGGAAGGAACCTGTCACCAGCCTTGAAAAAATCTGCGAATTTGCCGCGGTCTGTGCGCACACACTCTTTCAGCAATCTTCCGGGTTTCCTGTCATTTATCAACGGGCCGCGGGGGAATTGGGCCTGGGACAGGAAGTTGTGAACGAAATACTGCTGCAGACATTCAAACAGGTGGACGAGGTAGCCGTACAATTCCATCTGGAGTCGAAAAAAGAGAGAGACCTGCTCCTGCTCATGGAAAAAGCAAACAGGACCTTGAGCCGGATTTCTCAACGAATCTCTTCAGACTCCCTGCCCGGTGCCCATTTTCCATCCCTTGCCTCTGTTCCCCGGGAGAACCGCGCCATACAGTATACCCTCCAGGCCATTGCCCACGAGATTCGAAATCCGCTGACGGCCGTGGGGGGCTTTGCCCGGAAACTGGCTGAGACCCTTGACCCCGGTTCAGAAGGAGGAAAATACGCGCACCTTATCCTAAATGAAGCGGAGCGGCTCGAAAAGGTGCTCGCCGAAGTCACAACCGCCGCCAATACCCGGGACTCGTAGCCGCCGGTTTTCACCGACGACCTCCTTGCCAGCAACCCCGAAAATCACATACACGTTTATCCTGATAGGGGGCGTTATCACCCCATTTCGGTGACCATCACGATGATGATCCCGAACCAAATGGGATCATAGCCGAGGCCCGTTACCACGGGATAGAAAATGGGAACGGTCGGGCTGGATCTTGGATGGTGGACCGCTGGATAGAGTCGAAAATAAGCGTCTAAGGCTTGACAACAGTCACTCTTGGCATGATAATAATTAAATATCAATGAGATACCTTGGCCAGAGTCGAACTTGAAGACCAAAAAATCTCTTGACAACAAGGTCCACAACAGGATAGAAAAAAGTTAACATGTTAAATATTAATACGCTAATGTATCATTTCTCAAAGTTCGTAGTTTCACCATAAAAAAGGTGGAATTACGGGAAGCCGACCAGTCTGGTTGTTTATAGTCTCAAAGCGGCAACCTCAAGAATTTCCCAGGAGGTATCGTCCAATGAGCAGAGAACAACAATCGCTACAGTTTCTTTGTACAAGAGCCTCTTGCATGAAGGCATCAAAAAACATGACAAGATATTTCTCCTTGGCAGGAGTTCGATCCACTTCCAATGGCTGGAGATCTACTTCGGGGTGTTGAAGAAGGGGACCTGAGCGTCCCCCTCAACTTCCGGTTCAATGACGACGATCTTCGATATTTGCGAATTCCTCTTCCATCTCTTTAGGAGATATCCATGGCACCTGAAGAACTGATAAAGGTTCCCATCGAACCGTCCCTTCGACTCATTTACACATCCAATGTTAAAGTGGGCCAGCCCATGGTTGTCGGAGACACTCCGTACGGAGAAAGAAGGATCATCCCCATCAAAGGAGGATCATTTGCAGGCTCCAGACTCTCAGGCAAGGTTTTGCCCGGTGGAGCGGACTGGCAGGTCATCCGGACGGACGGCATCGCGGAATTGGAGGCGAGGTACACCCTTGAGACGGATGACGGCGCATTGATCTATGTCCTGAACCGAGGGATTCGGAGTGGTTCCAAGGAGGCCATGGGACGGCTGGCCAGGGGGGAAAAGGTGCATCCAAGCGAGTATTATTTCAGAACCACACCTGTTTTCGAAACAGGCGCACCGAAATATCAATGGCTGCACAGGATAGTCGCCGTGGCCACGGGTGAACGGCTCCCGGACGAAGTCATCATAACCGTGTACGAGGTTACCTGAGGGAATTTCTCCGGAACCCACTCGGCAGGGCCGTTTTTCGGCGCTTCTGACCGGGGCGCCCTGCTCCAGCCCAAGAAAGGAGTTTACCAGAGATGAAGGTGTCCTTTTTTGCGAAAGCGACTACCGGACTTGGCAATGTGTTCAACATGATAGCCTCTGCCGCGCTTGTGGCCATGATGCTGTTGACCTGCGCCGATGTCTTCATGAGATATGTCTTCAGCAAGCCGATTCTCGGAACGTATGACCTTGTCAGCCTCATGGGGGCCGTCGTGGCCTCCTTTGCCATGCCTTATACGATGCTGAAAAAAGGGCATGTGGCCGTTGAAATCCTGATCCAGTGCTTGTCAAAGCGCAAACAACTGATCATCGAGACCTTGACCCATCTCCTTGGCCTTGCGCTGTTTGTCGTACTCATCTGGCAGGCCATTCTTCTCGCCAGGGATATGAAGGCGGCAGGCGAGGTCACACCGACCTTGTTCCTTCCCTTTTATCCCATCGTCTACTGCATGGCGATTTGTTTTTTCGGCCTCTGTCTTGCCATTTTGGCTAATCTATTGGAAATCTGGACAAAGAGAGAAAAATGATAGATCCAATACACGTAGGAATTATAGGCGTTGTCCTTCTCGTAGCCCTTCTTTTTTCAAAGTTTCCGGTCGCCTTCTGCATGGCCCTCGTAGGTCTGCTGGGCTTTGGGTATCTGGTTTCCCCCGCGGCGGCACTCAATATCATCATCAAAGATTTCTATACCGTGTTCAGTTCCTACGGCCTGACCGTCGTTCCCCTCTTCGTCTTCATGGGTCAGATCCTTTTCCACACCGGAATCAGTCGCAAACTGTATGATGCCGCTTTTGTCTGGTTCGGACATTACAAGGGCGGCCTTGCCATGGCAACGGTAGGTGCCTGCGCCTGTTTTTCCGCCATCAGCGGTTCCACGAATGCCACGGCTGCGACCATGGCCTCCGTGGCCTTGCCGGAGATGAAGCGACTCAAATATCGCGACGACCTAGCGACAGGGACGGTGGCTGCCGGGGGCAGCCTGGGGATTCTCATTCCACCGAGTGTGATCTTTATCGTCTACGGCATTATGACCGAGCAGTCTATAGGAAAGCTCTTTATGGCAGGGATCCTTCCAGGCATTCTTCTTTCCATGCTCTTCATTCTCACCATTTACACTTGGGTTTCCCTCAAACCAGATATAGCCCCACGTGTGGAAAATCAGGGTCTCAAAAAGAAAATCAAAGCGCTTGCCGGTCTGATCGAGGTGTTGCTTCTGTTCATTTTGGTAATGGGTGGACTTTTTATCGGTATTTTCACGCCAACTGAAGCGGGTGCCATAGGAGCCTTAGGCGGGCTCCTTATCCCACTGGTAACCGGCCAGCTTTCATGGGGAGGATTCGTGGATGCCCTCTATTCTTCGACGCGAACCACCTGTATGATTCTCATGATCGTGGCAGGCGCAACGGTCTTCGGCCACTTCCTGGCAGTCAGCACCATTCCCAACACCTTGTCCGGGTGGGTCGTGGGCCTCCCCCTGCCCCACTGGGGCATCATGCTCGTCATCATGTTCTTTTTTCTTATAGGGGGCTTTTTCATGGATGCACTGGGGATGATCCTTTTGACCATCCCCATCTTTTACCCAGTCGCCATCGCCATTGGTTATGACCCCATATGGTTCGGCGTGGTGATTGTCCTCGTGACCGAACTGGGCGTGATCACGCCACCCGTCGGAATCAATGTTTATGTGGTCAATGGCATCGCAAGGGATGTACCGCTGGAGGTCATTTTCAAAGGGACCTTCCCCTTTGTCCTGACTCTGGTAACGTATCTTGTGATCATGGTCATTTTTCCCCAGATAGCCCTGTTTCTTCCGAGTTTTGTGGCCCATTGACACTATGCATGCGTCCGGCAATACAGGGGGGTAATAGGCATCTTCAAAACAAAATGGTCTTCACACCGGGTGCAAGACGGTGAGTATTACAGGCAATACAACCATCAAACAACGAAGGAGGCAGCGAAATGAAAAGAGGTTTTATTGTGGCAGGTTTGGTTTTGTTGGGATCATTCTTTGTTTTTGCAGCGATATCTGTCCCAACGGTCGAGGCGGCAAAGTACAACTTCACCTACAGCACCTTTTTCCCTCCAACCCACATCCAAACAAAGGTCCCCGAGGCCTGGGCAAAGGAGATTGAAAAACGTTCCAACGGGCAGATCAAGATTCAGATATTTACGGGAGGGTCTCTGACGCCGGCCCCGCAGATCTACGATGGCGTTGTGAAAGGGATCTCGGATTTCGGTCTGTCGGTCTTGGCCTATTCTGCGGGCCGATTCCCTGTCCTGTCGGCAGTTGATAATCCTTTAGGGTACACCAACGCCTTTGTAGCCACAAAGGTCATCAACGAGCTGAACAAGAAATTTCATCCCAAAGAGGTAAGCGACGTACATATCTGTTATCTCTTCGCCCATGGCCCCGGACTGCTCCACACGGCAAGAAAACCCGTCCACACGCTGGCGGATGTAAAAGGGCTGAAGATCCGATCAACCGGAACCAGTCAGCGGATCGTCAGGGCAATGGATGCCGTCCCCGTGGCTATGTCCCAAGGCGAAACCTATGACGCCCTCAAGAAAAACATCGTGGACGGCACACTGGTTCCCATGGAGGCGCTGGAGGGGTTCAAGCAGGCCGAGGTCCTCAAATACACCACCCTTACCTATAGCTGTGCCTACACCCAGGGGTTCTTTGTGGCCATGAACCTCAAGAAATGGAACAGCCTGCCCCCGGACCTTCAAAAGATCATCACCGAGGTAAGCAAGAAATACGAAGACATCACGGCAAAGGCGTGGGAGGACAGCGACGTATCGGGACGCAAGTTCGCCGCGAAGCTGGGCCATGAGTTCATCACGCTCACGGATGCCCAGTCCGCAGCATTCAAAAAAGCCATGAAGCCGGTCTTTGCCGAGTATATCAAGGGAGCCGACGAAAAGGGCGTTGACGGAGAGGCAGTATTCAAGGCGGTACAGGAGATGGTTGAAAAATACAGCAAGGAATATAAATAGTAATTTGTGCGCTATTGTCACGGGCCCGGGATCCTGAAATTCCTCGACGCCGGGGGAATGATAGCGTAAGACGTTGAACTCTTTTTGTATCCCCATCATACAGTTCCCGGACGTACCATTCATTCCCTCCGTCCTCAATAAGATGGAGGGAATGAACGACTATGGTGAAACGGAGCAAAGTCACTCAAACCTCAGAATCTTTTTCGCTGGTTGTCAGCCGAGGTCTCGGATCTGCAGGTCAGTACAGGGATCAGGAAGGAAACACCATGTCTGTTGGAGAGATACTCAGACGTAACGCCCTCAACTTTCCGGACAAGACGGCACTGGTTTTTGAAGATCGGCGGATTGCCTACGGCGAATTGAATACCACAGTCAACCGGGTCGCCTACCATCTGCTGAGAAAGGGACTTCAAAAGGGCGATCGACTGGCCACATTGCTGCACAACGGCGTGGAGTTCATTGAGCTCTATTTCGCCTGTGCCAAATCCGGCCTCGTTCTTGTCCCGCTGAACAACCTCCTGAAGGCGAGGGAACTGGTCCCGATCCTGGCATATATCAAGCCACGGGCCCTTGTCTTTGATCACGATTTCGTCGAATTGACCAAAGAGATGCTTCCAAAGCTGCCGTTCATCCAATTCCCCATCTGTCTCGAAGAGGACCCGGCAGGCTTTCAGCCCTATAATGCTTTCAGGGAAGGGGAAAGCGACCAGGAACCCGATGTCGTCTTGTCCGACGACGATCTCGTGAGCATTTTCCTGACCTCAGGGACCACCGGTCGTCCCAAGGGGGTCATGCGGACGCATCGTCATGACTGGATCAATATGATAAGCTGTGCCTTGGAAATGGGGGTCCGACATGACGATCTGGCCTTATTGCTCTTTCCCTTTTACCATGTCACGTTCGTAGACAATATGCGTCACCTGTTGATGGCCAACACCGTGGCTATCCTCAGAGAGGGAAAGTTCGATCCCCACCACGTCCTGAGGATTCTGTCCCGGGAAGCGATCACCATGTGCCAGATGGTGCCCACCATGATCAATGCCCTCCTGCAGGTTGAGGACCTGGAGGCTTACGATCTGAGCCGATTTCGGTTGCTGATCTATGCCGCGTCTCCCATGCCGGTGGAACTGCTGAAGAAGGCCATGAAGCGGCTCAACTGCCGGTTCGTGCAGATGTACGGGCAGACTGAAACCGGACCAGCTACCACGGCTCTGCAGCCGGAAGACCATCTTTTGGAGGGTTCGGAGGACCAGATGGCCCGGCTCGCATCGGCCGGCCGGGCCATCTTGGATTATGAGATCCGAATCGTTGACGAGGAAGGTCGGGATGTGCCCATGGGAGAGGTGGGGGAAATTGCCGTTCGCAGCGAGGCCATGACCAAAGGCTACTGGGATTTGCCCGAGGAGACCGCCCGGACCATTCGGGACGGGTGGCTCTATACGGGAGATTTCGGCAGGATGGATGCAGAGCGTTATGTTTTTATCGTGGATCGCAAAAACGATATGATAATCAGTGGCGGGAAGAATATCTACCCCCGGGAAGTCGAAGAGGTTATCTACAAGCACGATGCGGTCCTGGAGACCGCAGTCATCGGTGTCCCGGACGAGTACTGGGGCGAATCTGTCAAGGCGCTGGTTGTCTTGAAGCCCGGAAAAGAGGCAAATGAAGAGGAGATCATCGCCCTCTGCAAGGACAATCTTGCCAGCTACAAAAAGCCCAAGTCGGTCGAATTCCGATCCCGGCTTCCGAAAAGTCCTACCGGGAAGGTGCTCAAACGGACCATTCGGGAGGGATATTGGAAGGGTATGAAACGAAATGTTTAGAATGTCCTGTACAACGTACCGAATTGAACCAGCTTAAACAGGATTATCCGTGAATTACCGAAGCGATCTGAGCGAAGACGAAAAAATCCTCATGGCCATCGTCCGGGCTGCAGAGTCCTTTAAGCGGATTGCCTCGTCCCTCTTCGCGAAATACGACCTCTCCTTTCCCCAATACAATATCCTGCGTGTGCTGGATGCCACCGAAAACGGACAAACGCGGATTACGGAGGTGAGCCGGATCATGCTGGTCTCGGGCGCCAATATGACCGGTCTGGCCAAACGCCTTGAGAAGAACGGCTTTATCCTGCGCAAATCGGATCCCAGAGATGAGCGCGTCACCCTCCTTCAAATCGCATCTAAAGGAAAAACCGTGTTGGCGAAAATTGAAGCTTCGCGGGACGAATTGATCGAGAATTTGCTCCAGGGCTTTTCCGCAGAGGAAAAGAAGACCATCTACGGCATGGCCAGAAGGCTGCTCCGGAACACCCGCCGGCTGGCCTGAATAGCGTAGGCGGATCTTGTGACCGAGTATATTGGCACCTATGAAAAGAAAGTTGCTTTCTTGCGGCAGCCGGATTATCAAAAAAAATATCCGGCAGCTGGCCCATGTTTTCTCAAACCACAAGCCGGTCATGCCAGATTATGAAAAGATACCTACCGCCCGGATAAGTGTTTGCCTAATCGTTTACCGAGAGCTATCAGGGTAAGGGACGGGGGCAACCCCCAGGTTTCAGGGATCACCGAGCAGTCGCAGACAAACAGATTATCGATTCCGGTCTTCAGATTTGCATCAACCGCATGAGATATCTTCACTGTGCCGCCGGGATGGACAGCTAGGTACCAGGTCCTGTATATATGTCGTGCACCGGCGTTGCGCAAGATCTTACGCGCTTTTTCATAACCACTCATCAGTCTCTTTCCCTCAGTACCAGTGAGACGCTTGCGGACACCGCCCCTCTGTGTAACGTGCCCTCCCAGTTCGTCCCTTGCTTTGATCATAATCGGCAATGACCGGCTGTGAGCAGGCAAACGATCAAACCGGAGCACCTGGGCAGTGAATACCCAGTAAAGCCATTCCGGCAAAACCAGATCCGTTATCATGTATCCATCTTCATGGACGGTGCATCCGGCAGCCATTGGGAACTCTTTTCCGCCCTTCAGATCTTCCACTTCTCCTATGGCGAGAATCAATGGGTCAAAAAAGAAGTCAGAACCAACGTCGCGAAACCCACTTTGGCGTAATATCAAAGGTGTTCCAATGCCGCCTGCAGCCAATACAATAGTCTTTGCGAAGGCCTGATGTCGCGCGCCTCGATGGATGAATTCCACGCCGGAGGCAATGCGATTTTGTTGAAGCACTCGCGTAACTTTCGCATCTGCCAAGAGGACCGCACCATTTGCGCAGGCATCTTCAACATACATTCGCGATGACCATTTAGCACCCTATGGACAACCCATTACGCATTTGTCACAATTGGGTCGACATTTGCTCTGATACACAATCTTCGGTATCTTATTCCATGCATAACCCAAGTCCTTGGCACTATCCATGATCCTTCCGGCTGCCGGTCCAATCAAATCATCTGAGAGGGGTGCAACAGGGAGTTCCTGTTTTGCCTCATCGACTTCCGGACGCAAATCAATGCCGTACGTTTGGAACATCTCATATGGCGGATCAAAGGCACAGGCATAATAGAATACTGAACTGGCTCCTACAGTTGTGCCGTGCATAAGACCAACCATCTGCTGAGTAAAATGCAGGTTCTTACCCGGCAGCGTTGCCATGGAAACGGCCTGGGTTGCGGTGCCTTTGATGGGTTCTCCGCAACCCTTCTCCAAGATGAGGGTCTTCCACTCCCGCTTGCTCAATTCATTCGCCACGCTACCCCCACCGGGACCGGAACCGACAATGATGACGTCAAATTGATCGTTCTTGAAAATGTTCATTCGGCACCCCGATTCTACGATTTAAGACACTCTCCTGGACCCACGCCCGACCCAGAACAGCGCCGTGGGAATTCTCCTTCCCTGCACTATAATATCATACATCAATGCAAATCCAAAAGCACCCTCTGGCACACTCAGGTCGACCCGCTTGCTGCTGTACCACCCTTCAGACGGTGAAAGCCTTCTATGTCCCGTCTTCTCTCCTTCCTGCCACATCCTGGAAAACTTCCAGAGAAGCCAGGGCTGAATCAAAATCCTTCATGAGGCAGAATAGAACTCTTCGTCTCCGAAACTTATGTTCCCTCTTCTGTCACAATCACCGGTTGAGGAAAGAGGGAATACGGGGAGAATGGGTCACCTGTGTTTCTGTTTTTGGAGACAGGTGCATTGATACCTGTCGACCGCCGGGAGGAAGGGTTTAGGCGAGCTTATTGAGGGGGTCAGGCTCAGGTGTGCTTTCGGTTATGACGATTCCGACAAAAAAGCTCGGACTGACCCCAATATATAGCGTTTTTTGTTTGACAAACCACAATTTATTTGATATAAACACTAAAAATAAAAAACCCGGCCGTCGCAGCGACCAGGTTCATTCCATTCAAGAACACCGAGATAAAGAAGAAGACAGCCGTCGTCGAGACCATCAGGTAATACACAGGCAGGTCTTGATGGCATGGAACCGTTAACCTCTAACCGCCCTGCCTGCCGCCCGCGGGCAGGGCACATTTTTTCCTACCGGGCTTCTTATATCAAATTCCATCCCCGGAAACCATGCCAATTTCAGTGGGGGTTCTTCTGAACCTGTCTTCTTTCTCTCTCGGAAACGGACCACTCAAAAAGAGCGAAAATCTATACAGCTGTTGCTGGTGCGCCCAGGGTGATTCGAACACCCGACCTACGGATTCGTAGTCCGTCACTCTATCCAGCTGAGCTATGGGCGCACGGTTCTTTTTCTAGCAGAAATTGTGCGTGATGACAAGATGTGTTTTTCAGCTATTTCTTTTCCATTCGACGGGCCACTCGTTTCTGCAGCAATCCGGTCGTAACCAGGAAAAGCACCGCGAGAAGCAAGAGCAGTGTGGAGATAGCAGGCAGCATGGGCTCTATCTCGTAGCGAATCACGTCCCACATCTTCTTGGGCAGAGTGACCGCCGTGGACCCACAGATGAAAAGGGCGATGACCACCTCGTCAAAGGCGATCATGAAGGCGAAGAGTGCGCCGGTCATAACACCCGGGCGGATAATGGGCACGGTGATTTTCATGAATGTCTGAAACCGGTTCGCACCCAGGTTGAGGGCCGCATATTCCAGAGAACGATCAAATCCCCTGAGGGTAGCGGAGATGGGCAGGACTGAGAAGGGTAATGTCAGAGGGGTGTAGGCAATTACCAGGCCCAGTTTTGTGCCGATCAGTCCCAGTTTTGCGAGAAAAACATAATAGGCCAGTCCCAGGACGATCAGGGGGACAATCATCGGCGAAAGTATAAATCCCGTAATAAACCCCTTTGCCCTGAACTTGCCCCAGACAAGGGCTATGGAAGCCAGGAGCCCCAGAGCAGTAGAACAGACCGCGGTCAACGCTGATACCTGCAAAGAATTCAAGACTGCGCTCTGCCAGGCCGGGTGGCTGAAAAACTTGCGATACTGGTCAAGGCAGAACTTTGTAGGCGGAAATTCTATGATTTCCGCCGATCCAAAGGACATGGGTACCAGAAGCAGGACCGGCACAATAAGAAAAAACACGGCAGAACCCGATACAACCCACAGGGGCCAGCCGATGTGCAGGGGATCATGCCAGTGCGTCCGTTTCGCGGGCTTTCCGCTCATTATGTTCGTACCCCGCCCCAGAGCCGTTCAGCCCCCAGGAAACGATTGTATATGAAAAAGATGACCAGCGTCACCACCAGCAGAATGGTGGACATGGCCGAGGCAAAAGGCCAGTTAAGGAGATCCACCACCTGGATCTGGATCAGGTTAGACAGCATCTGTTCCTTGCGCCCCCCGAGAAGGGCCGGCGTGATGAAAAACCCCAGGGCCATGATAAAGACCAGCAAGGCGCCGGCCCCGATGCCGGGAAGGGACAGGGGAAACGTAACCCGCCAGAACGTCTGCCACCGGCTGGCGCCCAGGTTCTGGGCCGCCTTTTCCAGGTTCAGGTCCATCCCCATCATAACGCTGTAGATGGGGAACGCGATATACGGCACGAAGATGTGGGTCATACCGACGATCACACCCAGCTTGTTGTGCAGCAGTTTTAGGGGATGATTGATGATGCCGAAGTGCTCCAGTATGCTGTTGATCACGCCATTTCGCTGGAGCACCAATATCCAGGAGTAGTTCCGGACCAGGAGACTGATCATGAACGAGAGGACGATGGCCAGGAGAAAGATATTGCGGACCCCGGGACGTGCGCGCCTCAGGACGTAGGCCAGGATATAGCCGATCACCAAGGCCGTGAAGGTAGTCAGGACACTCAGCTCAATGGTTATCCACATGACCCGTATATACAAGGGACTTGAAAAAAAATAGGCATAGTGTTTGAGGGTGAAATGCGGATCAAAGAGGCTCTTTACTAATATTCTCGATATGGGGTAGGCAAACAGCAGGATCAGGGCAACAAGGGCGGGCGATACCAGGAGAAAATGCCTGAAGCCCGCCTTTTGCCACAACCTTGCCCTGTTTGAAGAAAAGGATCTGCTTTTCATATCACCGCTGATCTCTGTCATCGGCCTGGAATGCCGGAAGAGAAACCGCCCTCATCCTTCCGGCATTCCACCCGGATCAGGAGATCATCCATGTTTTCCATCGCTCCGTCAGTGGAGCTAGTTTCGGACCCCAGTAATCCGCATCCATCTGGAACTGCTTTTTCAGGTTTTCCGGGTAGGAGGGAAGCTCCTTCGCCCGTTCCGGCGTGATGTATTTGAACGCATCCTTGTTTGTGGGACCGTACGCAATGTACTTCTGCATCTGTTCACCCTGCCGTTTTGCTGACAAGGCAAAATCGATAAATTTCATGGCAAGGTCTTTGTTGGGATCGCCCTTGGGGACGCACCACCAGTCAAGGTCGAGACAACCGCCCTGCCACACGATCTCCAGGGGCACCCCTTTTTTCTGCGCCACGTTGACCCTCCCGTTCCAGGCAGAGGAATACACCGCTTCCGCACTGGTGAGCAACTGGATCTGCTGGGCGCCGTTCTTCCACCAGACCGTGATGCTGTCCTTGATCTGATCAAGCTTCTTGAATGCCCGGTCCACATCCAGCGGGTAGAGCTTATCCATGGGCACCCCGTCGGCAATCAGTGCGAATTCGAGATTGAACGGGGCCTGATCCTGAAGCGCCCGCGGCCCGGGAAAACCTTTCACGTTCCAGAAGTCCGCCCAGTTCCCGGCTGCCTTCTTGCCGGCAAGCGCCTCCTTGTTATAGGCAAGGGAGGTGGTCCAGAAAATATTCCCCACCGCGCATTTCCGGATCGCCTTTTTGTCGATTTCTGAAAGGTCCACTACACTGGTATCGATCGGTTCCAGCAGGTTCTCAAGTTCCCCCCGGGCCACATGCCGTGTCTCAAGGTCCACCACATCCCACTCATATTGCTTGTTATCCACCTGGGCCTTGATTTTGGCGATGTCCCCCCCTGACGCCTCGACGATTTTCACCCCGAATTTATCGGCAAATGGCTGGAAAAACGCCTTTCGCTGGGATTCCTGGTACGAACCACCGTAGGAACAGACCCGCAAGGTCTTCCCTTTGGCCATGGTGGTATGCACAAATGGACCTATGGAGGCCGCCACCAACGCTCCGCCGGTGGCTGCTCCTGTGGATACGAGGAATTCACGCCTGGTCATACCCTTCTTTTTTTCCATTTTCCGCCTCCTTCGTTCTAATGGTTTATGCCAAAGGGATCTACTTCAGAGGTAGACCGTGGGACACCTGCCACCCCGCAACGACCTTGTCGCCCTTCTTGTATCTGGCAGTCGTTCCGGCGCTCTGGACCTTGACCTTCAGGGTCAGGCCGCCCTCCAGAACAACCCTGTACACATTTGCCTCCCCCACATAAATGACCTCCTCGATCCGGCCGGGGAAGTGATTCACAATTTCCTCCGGAAGCCGCGCTTGCTCGGGGAATATGTGTATTTTCTCGGGACGCACTGCCACGGTTGCGTCTTCCCCCGGTCCGAGACCGGGAAGCTTTTCAACCCATACCATGAGTCCCTGTTTTGCCGCCACACACACCCCCTCCGTTTTGATTTCGGCAACTTCCCCTTCCAGGAAATTGGATTCCCCGATAAAGTCAGCCACAAAAAGGTTTGCAGGCGCCTCGTAGAGAGTTACCGGGTCGTCCAGTTGGACGATCCGGCCGTTATTCATAATGGCGATCCGATCGGACATGGTCAGGGCTTCTTCCTGGTCATGTGTTACGTAGATCACGGTGATATGCAGAGACTCCTGGAGATGCTTTATCTCCAGCTTCATGTGATCCCGGAGTTTCTTGTCAAGGGCCCCGAGCGGCTCATCCATGAGAAGGATATCGGGCCGGAAGACCAGTGCACGGGCCAAGGCGATCCGCTGCTGCTGTCCCCCGCTCAACTGGTTGGGATAGCGTTTTTCGAAGCCCGGAAGCTCCACCAGATCCAGAACCTCTCCGGTCCGTTCACGAATCTCCTGAAGAGGCACCTTCCGCATCCTGAGGGGAAAAGCGATGTTGTCGAAGACCGTCATGTGGGGAAAGAGGGCGTAGTTCTGGAAAACCATACCAATCCCGCGATTGTTCGGGGGAACGCTGGTAATGTCCCTGTCTTTGAGGAGGATCTGTCCGGAGCTGGGGATCTCAAACCCTGCAATCATGTTCAGGGTCGTGGTCTTCCCGGAACCGCTGGGACCCAGGAGGGTCAGAAACTCTCCCTGCTGGACGTCCAGTGATATCTTGTCCACGGCCCTCACATCACCGAATGTCTTTGTTATGTCGTGTAATGAAAGCTGGGAAGTCACGGGATTGCCTCTCACCAACAGCTGACCATTTGTGCCGCAGTGTACAGCATTTCAGTGGAAAAAGGCGATACATGAGAACAGGCCGACGAAAACTGTCTGTGAAGGATAGTATCTGGCACCGGCCTTGTCAATACCTTAGTCCATCGATTCATACATACGCCAACGTATTTGAACACCGCCAAAAATGCGGCCTTCCGGGAAGGCAGGGGAACGGAATGTTCCGGAGGCGGCGTCATGTCGGCCCTGGAGCAGTACAGCGGAAGGGCTGACATCCGCAGTGAGCGGAGCCATGGACGGCGAAGCGAACGGAGCAGAGGGAATATGCCGGTTCCCTGCTCACAACGTGTCAATCTGTTCGTGTAATTGTGAATCAAAGCACTTAGCATGCCCCAAGCTGGGCGAGCAGTCTCTGGATGACGGCACTGGTGGAAAAACCCTTGACGGTGGGAATCCGTTTTACGTCACCGCCTGCCTGTTTCACCACATCCGCACCGACAATCTCCTCTTCCGACCAATCCGCCCCTTTTACAAGGACATCAGGCGTCAGTTCCCGGATTACCCGCAGCGGGGTTTCTTCATCGAAAATGACGACCGCGTCCACGAAGCCGAAGGCCGCAAGGAGTTCGGCCCTGGCGTTTTCAGGGAAAACGGGTCTGCCAGATCCCTTTAAAACCCGCACAGAACGATCGCTGTTCACCGCCACAACAAGGTAGTCACCCAGGAGGCGCGCCTCGGAGAGGTACCGGGCATGTCCGGGGTGCAAGATGTCAAAGCAGCCGTTGGTGAAAACGATTCTCTTGCCGCCGGCCCTGAGTTCCGCGCATGCACGCTTCAATGCTTCCAGGGATTTGATTTTCTTCAGGTAGTGCTCCATGCGTCACCACCTCCATGCCCGTCGTCAAATGACTGGTTATCAGTGAGAGATCCACGCTCCCGTTTACGGGTTTGCCGTTCTCGCAATGACGAGCGCAAAAACCCGTTCTGCTTTTGCTTTTGACAGCACGCGCGCGCACTCGTTCAGGGTGGTGCCGGTGGTAGCCACGTCATCCACCAGAAGCACTGTTTCGCCCGATATCCGCTCCGGCGTCTTGAGATCAAATGCCCGCTGCACATTCTTCCGTCTTTCCTTCTTTCCGAGCCCTGTCTGCGGAATGGTGAATTTTACCCTCCTGAGGGACAAAAAGTCCATCCCTGTTCCCAATGCCCGGGCAACATAGCCGGCAAGCAGTTTGCTCTGGTTAAAACCCCGCTCCCTGAGTCTCCTGGGATGGAGCGGTACGGGCATCACCAGCGTCGCCTTTTCAGCCGGAGCCCATGTCCGGGCAAAGGACGCCAGAAGCGGACCCAGGAAAGAGACAAGGCCGCTTCTTCCCCCATACTTGAAGAGATGGATGACGGTCTTCAGGGAACCTTCATAAAGATAGGGCGCCCCCAATGCGTGAAAAAAGGGGGGCTCCCGGAGACAGGTTTCGCATATGTGAACGCCGCCGGATTTGGACTCGAAAGACAGCCCGCAGACAGTACAATACGGCGCGTTCAGGGGATGAAAATCCATCCGGCAGGAAGGACACACGTCGGGATGGAAATTGTTGTCTTCAGGAGCATGCTGTCCGATGAATGATCCACAGACCGGGCATCTTGGGGGAAAGATGAGATCAATGAGCCTGTTTGCCGGACTCATTTGTCTGCTTCCCCGACAAAATCCTCAAAGGAGGCGGCAGGATTAATCCCGGGACACGCACCCTTTGCCAGTTCCCAGGCCTCCCTGTCGCGGACAAGCGCAGGATAGTAAGGCCACAGGCTGCACCGCTGCGGTTTCACTGCATGGATGCCGCATTTTTTCTCCTGGTCATAGAAAATGCAGTAATTGTCCTTTCCGACCTTGAGATACATCCGCCCGTGCCTGGTTTCACAGTATTCCCGCGAAAACGTCTTTACCGGGATACCGAGAAAACCGGCGATTTTTTTCTTCTCATCACCGACGAGGAAGATACCACCCTCACCGTAACAGCAGGCCCCGCACATACGGCATTCAAAGGCTTTCATACCAGATTCCAAGAAGTGTTCGTTGACGGTTGCAGGTTGTTCGTGGAAAGTCTTGTTGGGATTACCCTACCAGTTTCTTCAGATCCCAGTCAACCTGCAGTTTCAATCGCCTGTTTTCCCGCTTTCCCCGGTAGATGATATAGCCGTTTTCCTGCCCGAAGAGGAAAAGATCTCTCGTCACCGCAACATCCTGCTTACAATAATCAGTCAGCTTTTCCATCTCTCCCTGCCGAAACCATTCGACGGCCTGGAGCCCGTCCGCGGTTTTCCCTCGTTCCAGGGTTTCCTGTGCCAGATGATCCAGGCTCAGGCGAAAACCGAGCTTGTGATGGACGTCTTCGAGCATGTCAAACGTTCTGAAGATATTCATATCTTTCGCCGTGTAGGCGGACAGGACCTTGTAGTCGAACCCCTTTATGTTAAAACCCACAATCAGATCCGCCAGCTCAAGGAAATCGAAAAGACTGTCAATATCACTCTCGCTGAACACATGGTACTGCTTGTCAAGGCTGTCATATACCACCACGACCGACACCCGCATCAGATATGCCCGGTTCCAGCCCCCCACGTCCTTGGCCGTCTTCTGGGTTTCCAGGTCCAGGCTCATGATCCGGGGTCCTCGCTGCTCAGGAGAGAGTCGAGGCGCCTGGGCAATCTCCAGCGCTGCATCCTCCTCAACCTGCGACGTAATTTCACTGATGGGGATATGCCCCAGCAGGCATTCGAGAAGTCGCACGGCCGCTTCCTTATCCAGGGGTTTATTCCCTGAACCGCATTTCGGGGAATGGATGCAGGAGGGACATCCTTCTTCGCACCCACAGGTTTTCACAAGGTCAAGGGTCTTTTCCAGCAACTCCGTAATCACCTCGTATCCTCGTTTCGCAAGCCCGACGCCACCCGCGTGCCCGTCATAGATGAAGATGGCGCCCTTTCCAACCTGGGGATGATGTGGATAGCAGATTCCCCCGATGTCGTTCCGGTCGCAGAGCGCGAACAGGGGGAAAATCCCTATGGCGGCATGTTCAATGGCATGTATCCCCCCCATGAAATTGAGCCCCTTTCTCTCAACGAATTGCCTGAAGGCGTCATCGATCTCGATCCAGAAACCCATTGTTTCAAAGGTCTGGGAGGGCAGGTCAAGCGGAAAAGTCCCCATGAGCTCCTGCCCGGGAATAGCCCTCTTTTCATACCCCGTTACCTGCTCCGTGACTTTGAGCCGTCCTTCCCGGATCACGAACTGTCCTTTGGGCATGCTCCGTATCACCTCAATAATTTCGGTTTCTTTTTCGGACTGCACCCGGGTGAAGTATTTCAAATCCGTTTCATGAACCACGATATCCTTCTTGTCTATGAGCAGGCGGTCAACCACGTACTGCTTCGCCCGATGGAGATAGACAGCCCCCGGGTGACATTCCTTGATTGCCCGAATACCGTCCACGGTGCCTACGGCCTGTCCCGTTGCCTTTTCAAAAATCGTGTAGCTTGGTCCCGCCGACCGGATGTCCACGTGCAGTTGAGGATTCCTCCTGCTGCAGTACCATGCCGGCTCCCCCTCCGC
>Ga0315542_1000349_pt1 | contig 28527 bp, 22 predicted proteins | sample SalMarSW160120MG_FD_202541 | JGI IMG/M metagenome (GOLD analysis project Ga0315542, IMG submission 202541) | Salt marsh sediment microbial communities from the Plum Island Ecosystem LTER, Massachusetts, United States - Salt Marsh Sediment SW1601-20 ... | reverse complement strand
CTTGACGCGCCGCACCTCCAGCCTCTGTATGATCCCTATTCCACGCTGGTCTATTCGGCCGACGGATCGGACGTGAAGGACGTAATTGTCAACGGGCGTGTACTCATGAAGGATCGAACGTTCATGACTCTGGGTCCGGAAGAAGTCATGGCGAAGGCAAGAGAGACTGCCGGAAAGATCAGCATGTTTTGAATCCGCTGCTCGCAGCCTTCAAATTGGAAAGGGGACAAGCCTGCTTTCGAGGATTTCCATGACTTCCTCGGGAGTGGATGCACGCAGTATCCCTGCAATGTTTTCAAATGTCCTGATGCCCACAACGGTTTTCCCGGTTTTCAGGGCAAGGGCGATCTCAGAAAGAGTGCCATGTCGGCCCGAGACCGCCACCAGAATGTCGGATGCCCTCACAACCAGAAAATTCCTTCCTTCACCAAGACCGGTTGGAATTGCAATACGAATGGAGGGGTTAGCCTCTTCTTTCCGTAGACCGGGCAGAATTCCCACCGTCATTCCTCCCGCTTCCATGCACCCTCTGGAAGCACCCTCCATAATACCACCGAGACCCCCGCAGATGAGGGTCCATTCACGCCTTCCTATTTCATACCCTATCTTTCTGGCGAGATCGTAAAGGTCCTTTGAGCAAGTGCCGGAACCAACAACCCCTATGTGATATGCCTTTTTCATACTCTTCCTTTCCTAAGGTCTCAGAGAGCAACGTGTGAGACGGAGTGGTGAAAGTATTTGCCTTAAACCTCAATAATTGCTATGGACTGGTGGAAAAAGGAGGTTTATGGTGTTGCTCAGTAGCTTATAGCGGAATCTGACAACCTTTTCAATCCCGCTCGCGGCAATGGATATCCGTTCCCGCTGATATTCAAGATATTGTCTTGCGATGTTCTGGAAACCGTTTTGAAGGAGAATACGATCATATGCAAAAAAGAAGGAAGATTACCGTTCTGTTTATCATCGGCATCCTCATTGTGGGCATTGGGGCCCTCGGCTGGTTCCTGGCGTGCATCTTTGAAGGTGAAGCGCCGAGTGTGACGGTGGAACCACAGCCAGAGTATCTTTCCGGGAGACAGAAGTTTACCATTCGAGTGGGAGACGAGAACAGGGGGCTTCGGAAACTCAAGATTTCATTGGAGCAGGAAGGCAGAAAGATTAATATATTTGAAAAACAATTCCCTTTCCATGGCATTCTGAACCGCCAGGGCGTTCATTCCTTTGAGACTGAAATTTACCTGGATCCAAAAAAAATGAACCTCGCTCAGGGCCGCGCGGATCTGTATGCCCGGGTGTGGGACTATTCCAGGAGAAGCGGGGGAGACGGGAATCTATCCGTCTTTCAGCACAAGATGACGGTGGACACGGTCCCGCCTGCCATCCGTATTCTTTCCAGGCAGCACTATATCAATCTGGGTGGCACGGGACTGGTAATCTATCGTGTATCCTCCGATACCGATCAAAGCGGTGTCTACGTGAACGATTATTTCTTTCCCGGGTTTCCGGCAGGGGAGGAATCCGACAAAGAAACACACGTTTGTTATTTTGCCATCCCTCAGCAGGTGACCACATACCCGTCCGTGTACCTCTGGGCAAAAGACAAAGCAGGGAACCGGGCGACTTCCACATTCAGTTACCATATCAGGATGAAAAGGTTTCGTACCGAGAGAATGAACATAAGTGATCACTTCCTGAAGAAGGTGCTGCCGTATTTTTCATTTTATCCGTTCGATGAAAACGCAACGCCCGTTGATAAATTCTTGAAAATCAACAAGGACCTGCGAAAGGAGAATACCCAGGCTTTTCACGAACTGGGGAAACAGACGGGCCCCGTCAGGCTCTGGGAGGGGACGTGGCTCAGATTGAAGAATGCTGCAACCATGGCCAGATTCGGTGACAGGCGCATATATTACTACCATGGAAAAGAGGTGGACAAAGAAACCCATATGGGGGTAGATCTGGCCTCCATTGCCCACTCCAAGGTGCCGGCCGCCAACAACGGAAAGGTCATCTTTGCTGATCGCATGGGTATTTACGGGGGCACGGTGGTCCTGGATCACGGGCAGGGATTAGCTTCTTCCTACTCACACTTGAGTAAGATTGATGTGGCGGTGGGAGACACGGTCCGGAAAGGGGATGTTGTCGGGGAAACGGGACAGACGGGGCTGGCCGGCGGCGATCACCTTCATTTCGCCGTCATGGTCAGCGGCATTTTCGTCAATCCAGTAGAATGGTGGGACAGCCACTGGATTAACGACAATATCACCAGGAAGCTGGCGCTCCTTGACAAATAGCTCCTAATTTGTTTTGACCAGGACTGTCTGGCCGGGAAAGATGGTACTCCTCGGCGTGAGGCTGTTCAGCCGCAGAAACTCGGAGAGATTCATCTGGTGCCGTTGGGCAATCACGTACGGAGAATCTCCTTGACGGACACGGTATTTGCTCGCGGTTCCTTTATCCTCTGGCGATGCATACTCACTGTGAATGGTAAGCGTCTGGCCGATACTGAGATGGGTGGTTTTCAGAGAGTTGGTCTTCTGAATTGCATCCGTGGTCGTACCAAATCGGCATGCGATTTTCCACAGAGAATCCCCTTTTTTCACAACATATCGTGTTTTTCCCTTGACCGGTTGGATGCTTCCAGTACTATTTTTCCGGGTTATGGGTTGCTGCGCCAGCACGTATTTTCTTCCCACAGGGACCTTGAGCCGCCAGCCCACCCGCAGGTACCGGCTGCTTCTCAGTCTGTTCATTTGCATGATAGCCCGAATACTCGTGCGGTATTTCCTCGCAATGAGTGACAAGACCTCGCCCTTCCGAACCCGGTGATACACGAATTCGGGAATCCTTGGATGCCACGTTGGGATGGCAGGAAGTTTCGCTATGAGGAGTTCGCCCTTTCCCTTCGGCACGTTGAGATCGTAAGAGCAGGCAGGGGTGGAATGCCGTTTGAGTTCAGGATTCAAACTGAGCAATTTCGAGTAAGAGACATCCAGGGCTTTGGCAATTGTCTCGAGGTGGACGGGCTTTTCTACAGAGACCGTATCCGATTCCAGGGGCGGGTCGACCTGAGGGAGCGTGAACCCATATTTCTTCGGGTTCTGGAGAATATGCAGGACCGCAAGGAATCTCGGGACATAGGAGGCCGTTTCCCTGGGAAGCTTTTCATACAGGTCCCAGAAGTTGTCCAAATAATTTGTCCGCTGGGTGCGAATGCATTTGAGAACCGTCCCCTCCCCGCAATTGTAGGCAGCGAGAGCGGTGGTCCAGTCCCCAAAAATCTGGTGCAACTCCTTCAAGTAGGAAATGGCTGCCTGCGTTGCTTTTTCAGGATCCATCCGCTCGTCAATCCAGCGGTCCCGTTCGAGGCCGTACTTGTATCCGGTGGAGGCAATAAACTGCCAGAGCCCCAGGGCCCTGGCCTTGGAGAAAGCCCGGACGTTGAAGCCGCTTTCAATGAGCGGCAGCCAGGAAAGGTCCTCGGGCAGACCTGCCTTTTTCAAGCTTTCGACAATGGCAGGACGGTATCGTCCGGAACGCTTGTACGATTCGAGAAAAAACCTTTTTTCTCTCCCTTGAAACTGCTTAATGGCCCGTTCCACATACCGGTTCTTAAAGAGGGGGATGGCCTTATGATATCCGTTGACCACAGTGAGTCTGGAAGAATACACTTCTATCACCCGTTTTGCGATGGTAAAACGGAGGTCTTCTCTCTGCTGAAGAAGTTCAGGATTGTCATCAGGATCGACCTGGAGAATCAGGGAATACGCTTGGTCGAGCGCATCCAGGGCGTCATCCAGATTCCCTCTCTTCCAGAAATCATTTGATGCCTGACAAAACTCAAGAGCCCCGTCGAGCAATTCCTGGTTCGTTTTTTTTGGAATCTCCTTGGGTGCGAGTGCTTGAACATCCTCGGCAGTTGTTTCTTCCTTTTCCATCTCCTGATCGGGAAGAGAGGGAGGGAGTCCGGCAGTCTCTCCATCCAGATTTTCCGGGATTTCGTGATTTGCAATAAAGCAGTCGCTTTCAGGATCATTTTCTTGTGCGGCGCCCTCTTCATTTCCCATCTCTGCTTTCGTCTCAGACTTGGCTGCCGTCGGATGAGCAGGGGCCTCTTCCATAGCCTGGCGGTCGTCAGTATCGAGGGGCACATTTTTCTGTGCAGGCGGCGAGAATTGCGAGGGGCCCATGGCTGATTTGCCCGGTGTCTGGGTTGCACATCCAGAGAGAGTCAAAATTATGACGCCCAGAAGAAAGACCAGAGGGAAGATAAGATAGGATCTTGTTTTCACGCGCTATTCCAGCTCCTGTCTCGGTTTCAAGTGTTTTTGCAGGGGAGTTTCAGTGGCTCGCATCCTCTGAAAAAAGAGAATTATGCAATTAGTGTTCCGGAACTGCTCGGGCATAGAGGTCGAAAGCCGAAGTACCTTGAACTGGGAAAGCAGTATAGAGAACAGGGGAAAGATGGTCAAGAAGATTGTCCATCTTCTACGGACGCAACGGCCCGCCTTTTCTAAGAAGGAACGAGAGGTCTTCCTGATTGTTCAGGTGTGGGTTGTCCGTCACGACTTCAAGCAGGCGTTGAAGGGTCCGGCCCACGGCGGGGCCCGGTTCCAGTTCGAGGATATCCATTACGTCATGCCCGTTCAGGGCAAGATCACAGGGGGAAAGAGCCTGTCTTTCCCGGATGACTGAGGCGACTCTTCTTTCCAGTTGTTCCAAGGTGCATATCCTGACGCTTTCAACCCCATGCGCCCGGAGATCAGCCTTACGAAGGAGTATGAGGTCGCCTATGTTTTCAGTGCCTACCCTGCGTATGAGGCGTCTGACCGCGCCATCCCCCCACTCCTCGCTGTATTCGATCATATGGTTGTTTATGAGACAGGCAACTTTTTCCATGAGGGTCCGGGAAAACCGGAGCCTGGCCATTATTCCTTTCGCAAGATCGGCACTTTCCCGGGCATGACCGAAAAATCGCCATGTTCCCCGGACCGTTTTCCTTACCCGCGGTTTGGCAATATCATGAAACATCGCCGCCAGACGCAGGTGAAGTTCCGGGGCGATGCTATCCACCGTCTTCATAGTGTGCTCGAAGACTGAGTGACGATGATGGTCGTTCTGCATAATGCCTATGCCTTCGGAGAGCTCAGGGATGACCTGATCGAGTATCCCGCATCGGGACATGAGCCTGAATCCTCTGGATGGATGAGAACACCTCAGAAGCTTCTCCAATTCTTCCCGAACGCGTTCCGCCGCCACATGATTGATGAGGAGGGCATCGGTTTTTATGGCGGCAAGCGTGCGTCCATGGATATCAAAGCCGAGTTCAGCCGCCAGCCTGATGCCGCGCAGAAGGCGTATGGGGTCTTCCCGGAAGCGGGAGTCCGGGTCTCCCGTCGCCCTGATCATACGCCGCTCCAGGTCTTTCAATCCTCCCCATGGATCGATGAGTCTCTGCCGGGCTGGATCAGAGGCCATGGCATTGACGGTAAAGTCCCTCCTGGCAAGGTCTCCCTCCAGGGATCCGGCCGGATCTCTGTATGGGGTAATCTCCACCCGAGTGTGCGGAAGGACGAGGGTCACTGTTTCATGTTTCAAATGGTAGTTTTTCGTATCCCTGAACAGCTCCCCGATCCGATCACATGGAGCCGAAGTCGCGATATCCCAATCGGGAACGGGTCTGTCGAGAAAGGTATCCCGCAGGGCGCCGCCGACGATATAGGCCTCGTACCCTGCATCAATCAGGCGAGCCAGCACCTGCCGGACATGAGGAGGCAGGGAAAGATTCAAGGGGGTGGAAGCGTTCGCCATGAGTTCAAGATGCTCTTGGAAACTGGCCCGGCGTGAATCTGTCTTACGATTTTGCGTAGCTGTGAAGACCGGCCAGGTAATTTACTCCGAAGTAGGTGAAAAGGACACATGAGAATCCGATCATGCAGAGAATGGCGATTTTTCTGCCTCGCCAGCCTCTGACAAGGCGTGAATGAAGAACTGCGGCATAGATCAGCCAGGTAATGAGAGACCAGGTTTCCTTGGGGTCCCAGCTCCAGTAGCTCCCCCAGGCCGAGTGGGCCCAGACCGAACCCGTAATAATGCCGAGCGTCAGCATGAGAAAGCCGATGACCACCATCTGGTAGTTGAGATCATCAAGAATGCCTTTATCAGGAATCAGCCGCAGAAAGAACCGTGATCCACCATTGTGATCCAGGCGTTTCAAAAGGTACATGGCGCTGAGTGCGAAGGAAAGGCCGAATGCCGCATACCCGAAAAAACAGGTAATGACATGCGTGATGAGCCAGTTGCTCTTCAGGGCAGGCACCAGGGGCTGTATGCGGCTGTTTATATTGGGTGAGAAAGAGGCATATGCCATGGCCAGGAATGCGAGGGGAGTCACAAAGACTCCGAGCGAACGGTTCTTTGTCCGCCATTCCACGATCAGGTAAAGGAGGATAATCGTGAATGAGAAGAAGATGAGCGATTCATAAAGATTGGAAAAGGGGGCATGACCAATACCGAGTTTATAGGATTCGACCCACCGAAGTACCACGGCAAAAATATGACCCGCCAGTCCCAGTACGCAGATGGTTGTTGCAATTTTTCCGAAAATCTCTTTCCTCATGACCATCATGAGGAGGTAGAAAAAAAAGGCGCCGAAATACACGAATGTTATATAGCTCAGGATAATGGAGTTCATGCTGCTTCCCTTCCTTTTCTTGCGACATGGTCTTGCATGTGCCGGGCCAGGTGCGATAATTCCCTTTCAATCCCCACCGGGTTCTTGCTTGCGCTTCCCGCCAGGCTGATCCGGGTACCTGTCTTCTCTCGTGTTATCCTGATCCAGATGCGCCGATGGGACATGAAAAAGGTGACAAAGAAGCCTCCCACCATGAGAAAGCACCCCGCCCAGACGAGGGATACCCCTGGATCCTTTGCTATCTGGAGTCCTGTGTAGTAGCGGGTGTCAACATCACGAAGGATGAACGTGTAGGGTTTGAAGGCTGATGGATTGAGCTTTATGAATTTGTGGGTCAACCCGGGGAACTGTTTTTCGATTTCATCGTGATTCTGAAAGACCCAGAAGCTCGTTTCCTGACCCTGGGCGGGTTGTATGCGAATGAGAACAGCCGGACCCATGTTCATGAAATTTTCCCGGATGTCGGCGACCTGAAAATGGTCCCTGGAGCCGGGGAGCAAAGTCTGTACCCCTCTCTTTACCTCGATCACGCTTGTTGTCGGCGTACTTCCCGCATAAATGATCTTGAGCCGGCAATGGTCTCCGACCACCATGCCGTAACTGGCCTGGTAAAAGGTGATGCCCTGAAAACGCGCGGGATGGTTGACCCGGGTACTCATGTTCGCGAGGGTTTTGCCATCCTTGAGAAAGGTAAGATCGGACCGGTATTCTTTTGGGGTGCCGTTGTCATAAAACTCGACTGAGAAACGATCACAACGGACTGTGAAACCAAGTGCAATGGGCGCCATGCTGCTTGTGCGGTTTGCGTGATCAACCTGGCCCCCTTCTACGATGTTTACATATGCCTCGAAGCCGAAAATGGAGCCCACGATAGCTCCAGCAATGATAATCAGAATGCTGAGATGGACCAGATAAAAGCCGAAATGGGTGAACCGGCCCTTTTCTCCAGTGAGGTAATGGACATCGTTTGATGCCTTGGCCCGGACCCGCCGGTATTTTTTCCTGAAGACCTGTTCCACATCCTCGACGACTGTTTTCCATTCTCCGTCCACAAGAAAACTGAGTTCACCGGGCTGGTCCTCAAAGGGTTTCTGCCTGTCGGGTCTGGGAAGAGCGGTGAAACGCTTCCAGACTCCGGGAAAACGGTTAATAGAGCAAATGATCAGGTTCAGCGCCAGAATGCCAATGAGAAATCTGAACCAGATCGCATGATAGATATCGAATAAATCGAGGGCGAGGAAAATCTTCAGATTGACTGTACTGAGATTGCGGGCGAATGCCATTGATGCTTCCCGTTGGGGAATGAGGGTTCCGGCAATGGACACGAGAGCAAGGAGAATAAGAAGCACAATGGTCAACCGCACGGAGCAGAAAAAGCGCCAGACAGGGTTCGGGTGTTTCTGGTTTTCAAGTGCAGACATCATCTGATTCCGTTTTATTGAATTTTGTGAAACCCGGTTTTCAGGGTTGAGTCCAGCCTGGACCAGGACTTGTACCGGTCTCCACTGGTATCAATCCGGGGGTTCTTTTTCTTGACGTAACCAAAAAATATATCATGGATAAGCGCGAACTTCAAATTGAATTCGCACACCCTGATCACCATCAAGGTATCATTTTTCCGCCAAGACGGGATTTGCAGAGCTCAAGCCGCGATGCCTTCGGTCGCTCCTCCCGCACGCAACGCGGGATCAACGATGCGGCGCTCCCGCCGGGGACGGGATCTTCGACTTGCATCTGAGGCCTTGCTGATGATCAGGGCTTTCACCAAATCAACCCACAGGATCATCATTGCGGAATTTCGAGGGTGGATTTGACGCACGGGGCAAAAAGTTTGACCATCACGGCTGGATCATGTAATAAAAGAACAGTCTTGAAGCGCGCAAGTTTCAGATTCTTGTGGTGCTACTCTTGCGGTGGAGGAAGGCGTTATGCTGGACCTAAAATTTGTGCGGTCAAACCTCGATGAAGTCAGCGAAATGCTCAAGAACCGGGGATACGATTTAGACCTCTCAAAATTTGAAACCCTTGACAGGGAACGGAGGGGCAGACTCTCTGAATTGGAGAGACTGCGCCACGAACGGAATGACGTGAGTGAAGAGATCGCTTCACTGAAGAAAAGCGGAGAAGACGCTTCCTCACTGATTCTTCGTATGAAGCAGGTTTCTGCAGAAGTCAAACAGAAAGAGAAAGATATTTCCCGTTTCATAGAGGAGCTGGATCATCTTCTCATGGTTATCCCGAATATGCCTCACGAATCGGTTGTGGTGGGAAAGGATGAAAAAGATAACCCGGTGCTCAGGACCTGGGGTACGAGACGGGAGATGAATTTCGAACCCCTCCCACACTGGGATATTGGCGAGAAGATGGGCATTTTAGATTTTTCCCGAGGTGCAAAAATAGCTGGCGCCAGATTCACTCTTTATAAAGGGGCCGGGGCAAGACTGGAGCGTGCACTCATTAATTTCATGCTTGACATCCATACAGGAGAACATGGGTATACGGAAATCCTGCCCCCATTCATGGTCAACAGGGCTTCCATGATCGGGACCGGGCAATTGCCCAAGTTTGAGGAAGACCTTTTCAAGATCCAGGACTGGGAGTATTACCTGATACCGACGGCGGAAGTTCCGGTGACCAACATCCATCGTGAAGAGATCCTTTCTGAGGAAGTTCTGCCTATCTTGTATGTATCGTATACCCCGTGTTTTCGGTCAGAGGCGGGTTCTCACGGAAAGGATACCCGGGGGCTTATTCGCCAGCATCAATTCAATAAAGTAGAGCTTGTGAAATTCACACGGCCTGACGATTCCTATGGGGAACTGGAAAAATTGACAGGCAATGCCGAAGAGATCCTGAAGAGACTCGAGCTCCCGTACCGGGTTGTTTCTCTGTGCACCGGAGATTTGGGGTTTTCCTCAGCAAAAACATATGACCTTGAGGTGTGGCTGCCCGGGCAAGGGCTCTACCGTGAAATTTCTTCGTGCAGCAATTTTGAAGATTTTCAGGCCAGGAGAGCAAAAATCCGTTTTAAGCGCAAAGGAGCACGGGGAACGGAACTTGTGCATACACTGAATGGATCGGGGCTTGCCGTGGGGCGGACCCTTGTGGCGGTCCTGGAGAATTATCAGCAGGCGGACGGGCGGGTTGCGATCCCGGAAGCGCTCAAATCCTACATGGGCGGCGCTGATTTTATGGATCAGGTAAGCTGATGGCTGAGGAACCACGGCCTCCCGAAAACTGGCGAGAATATCAGAGAAGCCTTCAACGGGATGCAAGGAGGAAAAGCCTTTTTCGGCGGGTTCCCGCGCTGGCTTTCTCTATAAGTGGATTGGCACTCTTGGCTTTTCTGGTCATCTATGGCGGAAACCGCATCCTTGTGCATTTCAGCGAAGCCAGTTACCCACAACCGGAAAAAGAGTATCACCCTGTTTCGAAGGTGGAGGCCATCGATACTGAAGAACTCTGGCCGCTGATGTCCGCCCGGTTCGGAGAAAAGGGAAATGTCCCCGATTGTTTCCCCATAGACACGAATGACAGCAGACTGATGGTGCAGACGAGCATCGTTCCCGAACTCCAGAAATATATTTATCACATTCTTGAGCGTTCACAGACCAAAAAGGCGGCCGTGGTGGTGTTGCGTCCGCACGACGGCAGGGTTTTGGCCATGGCCAGTTACAGAGAAAATGGAAAGGAAGGCGACAATCTGTGTCTTGCATCACGCTTTCCCGCTGCCAGTCTCTTCAAAATCGTCTCTGCAGCCGCCGCCATTGAAAAGGCGCATTATACCCCTGACAGGGCGCTCAATTTTCTCGGAAGAGCGCATACCCTTTACCGGAACCAATTGACAAAGAAGGTGAACAGGTATTCTACGAAGGTAACGTTTCGCAAGGCGTTTGCGAATTCCATAAACCCTGTGTTTGGAAAGCTGGGAATTTACACTCTTGGACGAAAAACCATCGTTGACTATGCACAGAAATTTTTCTTCAATCGTCCTATTTTTTTCGATCTTCCCATTTCTCCCAGTGTCATAGATGTACCCGAAGATCCATACAGTATCGCCGAAATTGCCTCCGGGTTTAACAAGCGCACGTTGATTTCTCCCTTCCACGCTGCACTCCTGGCCTGTGCCGTCGCAAATGGAGGGAAGGTGATGAAGCCGTGGGTGGTCAAAGAGATCAAGAGAGACGAGGCACCGGTGTATGAGGCTCATCCGGGTGTGCTTGGGGTTCCCATTACGTCAAAAACGGCGCGGTATTTGCAGGCCATGATGGAGGATACCGTGCGATACGGCACGTGTCGAAAGTCGTTCTGGCGACTACGAAGGAAAAAGAGGTTTCGGGAGTTCAACCTGGGCGCCAAGACGGGAACCATCAATGATCCTTCCGACGTTTACAAGTATGACTGGATTACCGCATTCGCGATGCGGAAAGATAATTCAGACGGGATCTGCGTGGCAGTCCTTGAAGTTCACGGACGGAAGCTGGGCATCAGATCCAGGGAGATAGCGCGGGCGATTATTAATTATAACATTCGATCCTAAACATGAGAAGGAGAATGAACCATGTGTGGCATCGTCTCGTACGTGGGCGGAAAACAGGCACGGGATATCCTCATTGGCGGGCTCAAGCAGCTCGAATATCGCGGATATGATTCGGCAGGAATCGCCGTGCATGACGGATCAAGCATCAGTTTCCACCGTTCGGTGGGAAAAATTATTGAACTGGAAAAAAAGATCAGCGGCGTGGAATTGAACGGAACCACGGGAATTGCCCATACCCGCTGGGCCACCCACGGAGAACCGACAGAATACAATGCGCACCCGCACACGGATCAGGACGAGAATGTATTTATCGTCCACAACGGCATTATTGAAAACTACGCCTCGCTCAAGAAAAAACTCCAAAAGGAGGGATACCGGTTCTATTCCGAGACCGATACGGAAGTCCTCGCTCAGCTCATCGGGGTAAATTTTGAGGGAAATCTGGCGGAGGCAGTCAGGAAAACCATGTCCCAGGTGGAGGGCACCTTTGGCCTTGCGGTGATTCACCGGGATATCCCCGGCGAAATCGTGGTTGCCAGGAGGGGCAGTCCTCTGGTTATCGGATTGAGCGACGAAGGGCATTTTGCAGCATCGGATGTCTCTGCCATGGTCCGCCACACCAACCAGGTGATTCATCTCCAGGACAATGAACTGGCAACCCTCAGGAAGGATGACTTCCTCATTTCCACGGCCCGGGCAGAACCCATTCAGAGATCCATAGAGACCGTGGAGTGGCGCGCGGAAGATGCCGAACTGAGCGGATTTCCGCACTTCATGCTGAAAGAGATATATGAGCAGCCGGAAACGGTCCGCAACGCCATGCGGGGCCGCATCGAGTTCGGGGAAGGGGTCCCGAAACTGGGCGGTATCACGCCCGTGTGGGACCAACTGAAGGAGTGCCGCCATCTGGTGATTGTGGCCTGCGGGACTTCCTATTACGCGGGGTGTGTTGGCCGGTATGTCTTTGAGAAATTGACGGATATCGATGTGGAAGTGGAGATTGCCTCTGAATTTCGGTACCGAAAGCTCAATTTCCCTCCCAATACCTTCATTATTGCCATCAGCCAATCGGGAGAAACGGCTGACACGCTGGCCGCGATACGGGAGGCCAAGAGAAAAGGAGCGAGACTCCTTGGGATCGTCAATGTGGTTGGCAGTTCCATATCCCGCGAGACCGAAGCAGGTGTCTACAACCATGCCGGTCCGGAGATCGGGGTAGCCTCCACGAAGATTTTCACCTCACAGCTCACGATCCTCATCCTTCTGGCGCTGCTGCTGGGGCGACACCAGACCCTTTCCCTGACCGAAGGAGTGGAGGCGATTCGCGCACTGCAGGCGCTTCCGGAACAGATAAAAAAGGTCCTGTCCCAGGCTAATCACATAGAGGCCATAGCCGAGAAGTATCATACCTGCCGGAACTGGCTTTTCCTGGGCAGGAAATTTAATTACTCTGTCGCCATGGAGGGTGCGCTGAAACTGAAAGAGATCTCCTATATCCATGCCGAAGGATACGCGGCAGGGGAAATGAAACATGGCCCCATTGCCTTGATCACCCCGAAAATGCCTACGGTGGCGATTCTGCCGAAAGATGACATGTACGAGAAGATGATCAGTAATATTCAGGAAATAAAGAGCCGCAAAGGGCCGGTGATCGCCATAGTTACGGAGGGGGATAAAGAGATTGCGGAAATTGCTGACGACATTATTGAAATCCCCAGGACTCTGGACTTCCTGAATCCCATACTGTCCGTGATTCCCTGTCAGCTCCTGGCCTATTACTGTGCGAGTCTCCTCAATTGTGACATTGACAAGCCGAGAAACCTTGCGAAGAGTGTCACCGTTGAATAGGCGGAGCCTTGTCCCGCAGAAGAGAGTGGCGGCTGAGCCGGCCGGTGGAAGCCCCCGAAAGACCGGATTGGGAAGAAAAGAATGGGTGTTCCGGGGTACCAGGGCGGCCGGACGAATGCTCCTGTCTCCTTTTTTTGCTCTTCGCGTGGAAGGGGCTGAAAATCTGCCCAGGAAGAGTGCCTTTGTGCTCCTTCCCAAGCACCAGCGATGGGAGGACATCCCACTGCTGAGTCTTGCTACTCCGCGGCCCCTTTATTATGTGGCAAAAAACGAGTTGTTTCAGAATCCCTTGGCCCACTGGTACTTGACCGCTCTTGGGGGGCTTCCTCTGAACCGGCAAAGACCCCTTGAGAGCAGACGATCCATGAAAGCCGTAATTCAGTTTCTTAAGGAAGGAGAAGGAGTGGTCGTCTTTCCTGAAGGGACCTATTACCGGGACAGGATGGGTCCCGGTCATGCGGGCATCATCAGGCTGGTGCTCTCCCGACTCGCGCTTCCCTTTGTCCCCGTCGGCATCCGGTATCGAAAGACCGGGCTGAGGACACGGGTCCTGGTCCGGTTCGGCCAGCCTTTCCAGACGGAAAAAGACACCCGTTATGAGGTTCTACTCGACCGAATGATGGGTGAAATAGCGGCGCTTTCAGGCTACGGCGTCGGATGCCCGAGTGACAGGCTCAGTGCTGATTCCATTTTGCATTCAGGATGATGGCAAGGAGCGGGCGACGAAGCGTACCTGAACAGCACGTCGAGGAGTCCGCGACGCAGCCAACGCGGGTAGCGCTTGAATGCGAATTGGAATGAAAAGAGAGAGGAGAAGAAATAGATGCCCAGGCTGGAAAATATTTTCGACAGAATCGACGGATACCGTGAACAGGTGATTCATCTCCAGACAGAACTCAGTGCAAGGGTGGCATTAGGCCCTGCAAATGGGGGGACGGGCGAGCACGAAAAGACGGAATATGTCAAAACAGTGCTCCGACAGTTGAATCCTGATGTGCTTGAGATCATTCAGGCACCGGATTCCCGGGTCCCGGACGGGTACCGGCCGAACCTGATCGCCGAATGGGGAAAAGACCTGAATGGTCCCGCCGTGTGGGTACTCAGCCATTCGGATATCGTTCCCCCGGGAGATTTCTCATTGTGGGAAGCAGATCCTTACACGGTCCGGACGGAAGGGGACAGGATTATCGGGAGAGGAGTGGAAGACAACCAGCATGGCTTTGTGAGTTCCTATCTGGCGTTGAAAGGAATCCTGGATTCAGGGGAAAAGCTTTCCCGTCCGGTGGGCCTTGCCGTTGTGGCGGACGAAGAAACCGGGAGTGAATTCGGCCTGCACTATCTCCTCAAACACCGGAAAGAACTGTTCCGGGAGCAAGACCTCATTGTCGTACCGGATGCCGGAAATGAGGATGGAACCATGATTGAAATCGCGGAAAAATCCATGCTCTGGGTCCAGTTTACCATCATCGGAAAACAGTGCCATGCCAGTACGCCGCAGAAGGGAAAGAACAGCCTCGTGGGGGCGGCAAAGCTTATTCTGGCCCTGCAGGAACTGGACAGCCTTTTTCCCCACTCGGACAGCCTTTTCAGGCCGCCGGAATCCACCTTCAGTCCCACAAAGATGGACCCCAATGTCCCGAACGTCAACACCATCCCCGGAAAGGCCGTCTTTTCCCTTGATTGCCGTATCCTGCCCCGGTACAAAACAGCTGAGATCCTTTCAGCCTGCCGGGAGATCGCCGACAGAATAGGCTCAGAGCTTGATCTGGAAATCAGGCTTGAGACAATCCAGCGGCAGGACGCGCCGGAGCCCACTCCAGCGGATTCGCCGGTGGTCCTGGCGCTAAAAAGGGCAATAAAACGGGTGACGGGGCATGACGGAGAGCCCACGGGGATCGGCGGTGGGACCGTGGCGGCATTTTTCCGGAAATACGGCCTGCCCGCGGCCGTCTGGTCCACCTGTGCCGATACGGCCCATCAGCCCAATGAATCATGCCGTATCCCTGATATCCTCTCGGATGCGAAGGTATTTACCGCGCTCTACCTGGGTGATGATTAGGAAATGCCGTATTTCTTTATCTTGAGCCCCAGTGTCTTTCTGTTGATGCCGAGGATCTGGGCCGCTTTTGTCTTCTTGCCCTTTGTCCGACGGAGCACAAAGCGGATATATTTTTCTTCCAGCTGTTCCAATGAGAAGAGTTCCTCTGAAAACATCTGGAACTCTCCTTGGCGCTGGGTAATAAAGGAAGGCAGGTCTCGTGGTCGGATCACATCGGTGTCCTCGAGGATCAATATCCTCTCTATGGTATGCTCCAGTTCCCTTACGTTGCCCGGCCAGGTGTAATCCTGCAGTATTGACATGGCTTCGGAAGATATCTCCGGGATGGATTTTTTCAGCTTGCCCGCATAGTTCGCCAGGAAATGGTGAGCAAGCAGGGGAATATCATCTCTCCTTTTGCGAAGCGGGGGCAGATGAATGGGGACCACGCTGAGCCGGTAATAAAGATCCTCACGGAACTCGCCCTTGCGCACCGATTTTTCCAGGTTCTTGTTGGATGCGGAGATGATTCTGATATCCAGCCTTATTTTTTTCTGGTCTCCCACCTTCATGAACTCTCTTTCCTGAATCACCCGAAGGAGCTTGGCCTGTATGTTGAGACTCAGGTTGGCTATTTCATCAAAAAAGAAGGTCCCGTGATTTGCCAGCTCAAAGAACCCGTGTTTTGTCTGAAGGGCCCCCGTGAAGGAGCCTTTTACATGTCCGAAAAGTTCGCTTTCAAGCAGGTTCTCAACCAGTGCAGAGCAATCAACAGCCACGAATTCCTTATCTTTTCTATCGCTGTTGGCATGAATCGCCCGGGCAACCAGTTCTTTGCCGGTCCCGCTTTCCCCGGTGATCAACACAGTGCTCCCTGTAGAGGCTACCTTGAGTATCTTTTCAAAAATCATTTTCATGGGTCTGCTTTGGCCGATGATCAGGTTATCCTTTGAGTCGATCTCCAGACCCAATGCACTGACTGTCGGCCTCAGAAGTGAATCCTGACGGGTAAGCGATTTCTTGATCGCCGCGTCCAGATCGTCCAGACGAAACGGCTTTACCAGGTAGTCAAGGGCGCCCAGCTTGATGCAGTGCACCGCTGAATCAATGGTGGGATACCCGGTGATCATAATGACGGCGGTCTCCGGCGAACGGAGGCGTATCTGCTGCAGTACTGATACGCCGTCCATGTCCGGCAGACGTATATCAAGAAGGACAAGGTCAAACGTGTGATGATTCAGCAGGTCAAGAGCTTCCTGTCCCCGTGATGCCAGCTTGGCTGCAATGCGCCTGCTCTCCAGGGCACGCTGTATACCGTTCCGGACGACGGGTTCATCATCTACCACCAGGACGTGCTGTATGGTGTTCAACTCGGTATCTGTCATCATCTGTTTCCAAAGTATTTCCGTCGAGCCTTCTGCTCTCTACATGGAATCTTTCAGTTCCATCTCCGCGATCATGGGGAGGCGGATTGTGAACGTGCTTCCCTGGCCGGGGATACTCTCCACTTGAATCGTGCCGTTATGGGCCTCTACAACGCTTTTTACAATTGCCAGGCCCAGGCCCGTTCCGATGACTTTTCGTGTTTCCGGATGTTTTACCCGGTAGAACTTGTCGAAAATCTTCGGGAGCTCTTCCTCGGGGATGCCCACGCCTGTATCCTTCACCTGGATTTCAATGAATTCCCCCAATCCACGGGCGCGGACTGCCACAGTTCCCCCGTTGGGAGAATAATTGATGGCGTTGCTCAAGAGGTTGTTCAATACTTCTTCCATGTTTTTGGGATCGGCCTGTACCTGCTTGAGATCGTGGTATTCGCAGGTAATGGTTATACTCTGCTGTTTTGCCCTGGGAACCATGAGATCTACCGTTTCCCGGATCAATTTTCCCAAATCAGTGGGAACGCGGTGCTGAACATATTTCCCCGCCTCGATCTTTGCGATGTCGAGCAGGTCGTTGATAAGGTCGAGCAGTGCATCAATCTTGCTCATCCCACGCGATATGTAGTCTTCCTGTTTCTCATTCAGCGGCCCGGTGAGGCCTTCGAGTATCACGCTCTGGAGCTGTCTGATGGAAACCAGCGGGCTTCTCAGTTCATGGGCGACCATATTCACAAAATCAGTTTTCATCTGGTCAAGCTGCTTAAAGGGGGTGATGTCTTCCAGAACAGTGACTGTTCCCATGACATTCTGTTCGGGGCCCAGGGCCGGTGCGGAAATGGCGCGCAGTACTTTGGCGCCGACCTGAATTTCCTGGGAAATCGACTCGCCTTTTCCGTCACGCTGTCCCAGGATCTCTTCCAGCGTCTTGATGAGCGCTTCGTCGTCGGTGATGTTCAGAATGGGGACGGGAGTATCAAGAATTTCTTTAATATCAAGAAGCTGCATAAGAACAGGATTGTGCAGCACCACTTCCATACTGCGGTTTGTGACCATTACGCCGTTGCCCATACAGTTGATCATTGTCAGGAGGCGGCTTTTCTCCAGATGGAGATCATAGAGGTTCCGGATATTCTCCTCCTGATACAGACGAGCCTGTTGTTCCAGCTTCCGTTTTTCACTGGCGCGATGTATCGTAGCAAGAAATTGGTCAATTTGAAAAGGCTTGGTAATGAAATCATAGGCCCCGTTCTTCATGCATTCCACCGCGGTATCTACCGTTCCGTGGCCGGTGATAATGATGACGGGAATATCAGGGTAGTGCCCTTGTACGGCCTGGAGGACTTCTTCGCCGCTGAGGACGGGCATCTTCAGGTCCAGCAGGATCAGGTCAATCATTTCCCGTGCGAGGATTTCAAGAGCCGCATGCCCGTTTTCAGCCGTAATCACGTCATAATTCTTTGCTGTCAAGACACGATGGCAACCTTCCCGAATGGGTCTCTCATCGTCAACCACCAGAACTCGGATCAAATCACTCATAGTTCATCCATCCCGACAAAGACAGGTTGTTCACCACATGCCTCCGAAAACTCGCAAGGCAGTTCAATGGTAAATATGGTTCCTCCTTCAGGAGGGCAGTCCACGTGTATTTGTCCTCCGTGAAGCTTGATAATATTTTGAGAGATGCTCAGCCCGAGACCGGTCCCTTTTCCAGCGGGTTTGGTGGTATAGAACATGTCGAATATTTTCTGGAGCTGTTCTTCAGGGATACCGGGACCGGTATCGTGGACACTGATCAGGAACGCAGATTTATCATGGTCATAGGCGGCGGAGATTGACAGTTCCCCTTTTCCTTCCATGGCATCCGCGGCATTGACAAACAGGTTGGTAAACACCTGCTGAAGCTGCCCCATATCTCCAACCAGTTCCGGCAGGTCGGGTGCAAAGTATTTCTTGATCACTATATTCTGAAACGAGGCCTGATGGATCAGGAGGTTGAGACATTTGTTGATGAATTGTTCCACATTAAAGGAAGCTGTTTTCCCGACGGATTGGCGGCTGAATTCCAGCAGCTCAGATACAATCTGCTTGCAGCGCAAGGTTTGATCGATGATTTCCTGGATATCGCTCAGGTACTGGGGATTGCCCTGGAGAGATTCCTTGATGAGTTCCGCGTAAATCAGAATCCCGGAAAGAGGGTTGTTTATTTCATGGGCGATGCCCGCGGCCATATTCCCGATAGAGGCAATTTTTTCGGACTGCACGAGCTGGAAATGCGCATCTTCCAGTTCTTTCTGCATCCTGAGGACCTCTCTCATGTCGGTGAAAATACCGACGCTCCCTTTTTCCACCCCGTCTATGGCAATAATGGAGGCGGTAAGGGTTATGGGTATGCGCTCCCCGTTCTTTGCGGTGATGGTCATGGCGGTGGGATTGAGTTTGCCGACCGGTCCAAAGGAGTCGCTTCTCATTTTCCGCATGTTTTCCCTGGCCGTGTCCATCTCATAAAACTGGCTCAGGTGTCCTCCATCCATGATTTCCTTCGCAGAATATCCGGTAAGCCGTTCCATGCCCTCGTTGAAGATAAGAACAAACCCCTTCGTATCCACGACCACTATCCCGTCCACGGTGCTCTGAATAACATTCTGGAGAAAGATACTCCACTTCTGGGCCTCTGCTTCCAGCTTGATCCGATCAGTAACATCCCTGGCGGTTTCCAGGAATTGCACGATGTTCCCGTTCCTGTCGAAAATAGGGGAGACGGTGATGGCGTCAAATCTGGTTTCCCCGGAAGGGGTGTGAATCTCATGAATGGTACTGATGAAGTGCCTCTTTTCTCTCACCTCCTCCATGTAACACCGTCTTCCGGCGTCCCTGCACGGTTGTTCCAGACCATATCGTATTTCGTGGCAGACTCTCCCCAGGACCTCCTGGTTGGAAAGTCCTCTTTTTTCGAGGAACGTCCGGTTTACCCGGTGAATGGTCTTGTCGGGATTTACCACCATGATCCGGTAGGGCAGAGAATCCAGGATGGTCTGGACATCACTTGATTCTTGCTCCTGCAGCCCGGAAGAACAGGAAGACACCGGCAGGTCTTCTTTCCCTGATGTATGTGGAGATTCTTTTTTCATAGAGTGTTCACTGCCTGGTCGAGATTCTGGAAATGAGCTTCTTCTCCAGGTCCCGGATAATCGCATTCAAGGCGGCGCTTTGCCGGACAGGTCCGGAATTATTCCACCCTTTTTGAAGGGCCTCGTCCCTCTTTTCTCTGAATTGCTTCAGGCTGCCCGCCAGAGATCCCCAGGCGAAAAGCTTCTGGAGCACGTGTCGTTCCGGGGCGCTCAAATCCCTGTCCGTGTCAAAGGACTGGCCTGTCTCTGTTTGAATGATCATGGGTGATTTCCATTCGGGTTGCAGGGTTCACGATCCGAAGTTCACGGTCCTCGCCTGGTTTGTTGCCATCGGACATAGTTGACAAATTTTTATTATAGCTATTTTTCAGCAAAAAGAAAGGCCCGGAAGTGCGGCGAGAAACCTTTCACTTTCGGGCCTCCGGGAAGTCTCCTTCACCATTGTGGTATATTATACCTGTGGTCTGGGCAGGACCCTGGCCCTTTCTGCAATTTCAGGTACACGGTGCTCCCATTCGATGGCCATGAGATGGACGCCCGCGATTCCTTCCATTTCTTTGAATTCCTCAATCTGCTCCACGGCAAAACGAATTCCCTCTTCGGCCACTTTGCCTTTTCCAGCGCCCTGCAGCCGTTTTATAAGTTCCTCGGGAACATCCATTCCGGGGACCTGTTTTGCCATATACCGTGCCATACCAACACTCTTCATGGGAGTTACCCCGGCGAGGATGGCGCATTTTTCGTGCAGTCCCATGTCCACAACCTGTTTCATGAAATCACGGAACCGTTTCATGTTGTATATGCACTGCGTCTGCACAAAATCAGCGCCCGCCGCTATCTTCTTCGCGAGCCGATAAGCCCTGAATTCGCTCGGATCGGCGAAAGGGTTGGACGCAGCACCGATAAAAAGTCTGGGCGGAACATCAATATCCTGGCCGTTCAGAAATTTTCCCTCATCCCGCATGGTCTTGACCATGTTGATCAGTTGCATGGAATCGATATCAAACACATTCTTGCTCTCTGGATGATTCCCGAATTTCTGGTGATCACCGGAAAGGCAGAGCATGTTTCGAACGCCATGGACGTAGATACCCAAAATGTCGCTTTGCATGGCAAGGCGATTGCGGTCCCTGCAGACCATCTGGAAATTGGGTTCCAGACCCTCCTGGAGGAGGACGAGGGAGGCTGCCCAGCTGGACATTCGCACCACTGCCGTCTGATTATCGGTCACGTTCACCGCATCCACACATCCCTTGAGATGCTGAGCCTTTTCCCGCAGGACGTCAATATTCGCTCCTTGCGGAGGACCACATTCTCCGGTAAAGGCAAAGTGTCCGGCCTTCAGAACTTTTTCCAGGTTGCTTTCTGATTTATATGCACTCATTTCACCAGTTCCTCCCTGATCATTCTTCTCGGCCCACCATCCCTGGCAGTCGTCCAATTCTTGGCAGGTCTGAATTGAAGGAGATCATCCAGCCGGTCTTCCTGCATGAGTTTCGTCACGATCATGTCCCAGATGCAATCAACGTCCGGGGCAATCTCGCACTTGCCCTTTGAAGATCCGCCGCAGGGTCCGTTCAGCAGGCTTTTTGAGCAACGGGCAATCGGGCAGAGACCCCCGAAATAGTGGACAACACAGGTTCCGCATCCAGCGCACCGTTCGGCCCAGATGCCGTGTTCTACTGCTCCCCCCATGAATTTGGTGTTTACTCCGGGAAAGATTTTTTTGGAAGAATACCGCTCGGAGAGGAATTGGGGGCCCACGCCGCAGGCAATGGATATGACGGCATCGTAAGGAGCGACGACATCTTCCAGTTCAGCCACATATTCAGGGTCACACTGCCGTTCAAGGGTGTATTCTCCCACCTCTAATTCTTTTCCGTCTCTCTTGCCCGCTATTCTCAGTGTCGAGGCCAGGATTCCGACCTCTTTTGAGCCCCCCACATTGCAGACGGTGACACAGCCCTTACAGCCGACGACCAGGATTTTGTGAACACCCTCGATCATCTCCAGAATTTCCTTGATGGGTTTTGGTTCGGCGACAATCATTCTCGTACCTCGCAGAAGTCTAAAGGTTGTTTATTATAACTGCCGGGATCGTCAGGTTCACAGCGTAGCCTTTAACCGTGAGCATCGCATCTTTGATCCAGGGCGGTTACGATTTTTTTGGCAAGGGGCCTAATGTCTTCAGCCTTTCAACCATGTCTACCGCCGTATCCACGAATTCCTGGCCCCTCGCCGCAGAAAAACTGAAGACATCGATTCTCTCCGGCTCAATATCCAGTTCACTCAGGATCTTCTTGGCCTGTTCAACACGTTTTCGGGCCTTTGTAATGCCACTGATGTACTGGCAGCTATCTTCCTGGCAGCCCGCCACATATACCCCGTCAATCCCGTTTTCAAAGGGTTTCAGCAGGTGCAGTATTTCGACACGCCCCGTGCACGGTACCTGGACCAGCCGTACATTTTCGGGCAGGGTCTTTTTCATTCTGTGTGCGATTTCAGCCGCAGAAGAGGCGCAGTTGCTGCAGCAAAATGCAACGATTTTGGGATCGTAGTTCTCAGCCATCTCTATTCACTCCTTCACATGTGACAGCGCAGCTTACCCTGATCTTTCATCAAGACGTCATCATCTGCTGCGTTGCCTTCGCTCCATCGTATTCATCGACCTTCTATGAGGATCAACGGTGCTTGATTCAGCATTTCATCACTGCAACTGCTCATGACAATCGCCTTCCCGGGGCATTCCGCCACACACATGCCGCAGCCTCTGCACAGGGCAGGGTCAATGAAGGCGGCTCCAACTTCATAGTCGATGACTGGTATGTGGAATGGGCAGGTCCTGACGCAGGTACAGCAGACTGCGCATTTTTCGGTCCTCACTTCCGCCACCAGCCCTCCTGTTTGAACGGTATCCTTTTTCAGGATCTCCAGTGCCCTGGCAGCCGCGCCTTTCGCCTGGGTAATGCTTTCTCCGGTATCCTTGGGATAGTGAGCAAGGCCGGCAAGATAGATGCCGGGTCTCGAAGCCTCCATGGGACGCAGTTTCTGCGGTGATTCAGCCAGGAAACCGTCAGGATCCAGTTCGATATGAAACGCCTCTGCTATTTCCCGACTTGCATCCGGAACAATCGCACTCTGAAGCGAGACAAAATCCGCCTGGATGGCGATGTGTTTTTCAAGAATCGAATCATATGCGGTAACCAGCAGGTTTCCGCCCTTTTCCTTCGCTTCTACGAGCGGCTTGTGGTCAAGATCAAACCGGATGAAAATAACGCCCTTTTCCCTCGCCTCCCGGTAAAGGGATTCCCGCTCTCCAAAGGTGCGCATCTCCCGGTACAGGATGAAGATATCCATGTCGGGGTTCCTGGATTTCAGATCCATGGCGGCCCGTACGGAGAAGGTGCAGCAGAAATTACTGCAGTACGGGTGCTCAGGTTCACGAGAGCCCACACACTGGATGAACACTGCCGATTTGGCATTATAGAGTGATTCCGGATCGTCGATCAATTTCCTGCCGAGTTCATCCCAGGTATAGACATTGCTGTTATCGCCGTATGCGTACTCTTTCGGGACAGATGCCTTACCACCGGTGGCCAGGATGGCGACCCCGTGGGCCACATCAAAGTTCTTTCCTTCCTGTGCAAGGGTGGTGAGGAAGCTCCCGGCAAATCCTGAGTTCTCCTTCACTGTGGTATTAAGCAATACCTCGATATTGTCGCTTTTTTCCACGCGGGAGACCACTGTCTTCAGGTGATCGCGAACATCGAAGCCCTGCCAGGTATGAGAAACATGCGAGGCATTTCCCCCCAGTTTGTCCTTCTTTTCCACCAGGGTCACGGGAAACCCGCTTCCGGCCACCGCCAGGGCGCTTTCAAGCCCGGCAAGGCCGCCGCCCACGATCAGGGCGCGCTTCTCCACCGGGATGCTCTTCATTTTCGGGGGCGTGATGAAGGCCGCTCGAGCAACGCCCATCCGTATCCGGTCCTGGAGCTGTGAAGAGGGCGGTAAGGCATTGATGTTTCTCAAATCAACCATTTCATACAGGAACGGATTGAGTCCCGCCTGCCTGAGGGCTTCTTCAACGAGGTCCTTGTGGGTCACCGGTGTGCAGCTGGCAAACACCACCCTGTTGCCCTTGCTGCTGTTGAGTCCTTCCACGAGATTGCGCAGCAGATTTCCACTCACCTGGGAGGCCGCGGCCACATCCGGCAATTGCAGTGCATAATCCCGGATGATCTGCCCGATTTTCTCATCCATTCCCGGGCACAGATGGTACGCTACGAACATCCTCGGGGCATCCGAAAGGGAGTCTGCGGCCTGTGGATAGCCGGCAGGGGCAACAAAAGGCTCCGGCTCAAGAAAAGCGTTTACCTCGGAAACAGAGGAGCTGGCCTGTATCAATGACTGTGAGATATCCAAGGGGCCGCTGATGCCGCCGCAGACAAACACGCCGGAAATATTCGTGACGGTTGATGAGAAGGGTCTTGATGCGAGATAATTATCTGCATTTAATTCCAGACCCAGATCTTTTGCAATGGACATTGCCTCGCTGGATGGTCTGACACCGACGGAGAGAACAACGAGATCAAAAGTCTCCCGGATAGCTTCTCCCGATTCATCCGCATAGGTGATCAGAAGATCATCACTGTCAGCATCAGGGGTGACCGAGTGGACCCTGGATCGAATCAACTGGACACCACGGTCAACGGCCTGGTTGAAATAGCTTTCCCACCCTTTTCCATGGGTGCGCATGTCCATGAAAAAAATGGTCGTCTCGGTGGAATCATCCCATTCCTTGATATTAACCGCCTCTTTCAAGGCGTACATGCAGCAGACGGATGAACAATACGGGGCATCGCAGTGGTTGATATCCCGTGACCCGACGCATTGCAGCCAGGCTATTTTCTTCGGTGGTTCCCCGTCAGACGGTCGACGGACCTGTCCCAGCTGCGGTCCGCCCGGCTTTTGCATCTCTTCGAATTCCACGCTCGTGATGACATTCGGCAGATGCCCGTATGCGTATGTGTCGAAGCCCGACGGATCAAAGGGTTCGAGACCGGCCGCCAGGATAATTGCACCGGCGCCGACGTTTACGTCCTTCCCGCCGCTCTCCAGCACGACCTGGAAATCTCCTGCTTTTCCTGCGACACTTTTAACGGTTGTGTTCAACATGACCCGGATATTGGGATCCTGTTCGCATGAAGCAATGCGTGTATCCACCTTGCAGCATGAGCAAAGAGGAAATATCCTGTGGAGGTGAGGGACCATGCCGCCGAGTGCGGCAGATCGTTCCACAAGATACGTCCCAAACCCCGCAGCGGACAGATCCAATGCAGCCTGCATTCCCGCAACCCCGCCTCCTATAACCATCACCGGGCCTTGAGGTTTCTTTTGAGCCATAGCATTTATCTCCTGAAAAAGTTGACGAGTTCCTGCGAATTCATACGGTTGACGTTTCTCATATACATAAGAAGGCAAAAGCGCAAGTGCAAAAAAGGGGAAATTTGCAGCCGGCAAAACGAGGCAATTTTTCCCATTTGAGGCGTCATTACCCGCATTTGTGAATTTTTGTTCATGCCACAGCCTTGGTCCCCTGTCAAGGGAAATATGATTGTGTTTCACCTGGAAAATATGCAACTTTGATTCTTGAATAATTTAGACTGCTCTGATATCCTTTCTGCTATCAAATTGTGGCAGCTATCCGGCCTCTTGTGAATCTCGTTTGGGCTTTGCGATTCTGGCCGGAGACTGTCGGAACGACCTGCCGGGAAAGATGAAATGCCCATTTACGAATACAGATGCAAGGGTTGCCGGAACATTTTTCAGCGTCTCATCCTTCATGAAAAAGAGGAAGCCCACCTGCGTTGTCCTGATTGCGGCGGAAAAGAGTTCCAGAGACTCATTTCAAGGGTTGCATATCATGTATCTGAATCAGACCGCCTTGCTGACTTTAACCCGGGGGCACACCGGGACGACAGCTTTTTCAAGGACAGCCGCAATATCGGACTCCAGGCGAAAAAGCGTGCCCAGCAAATGGGGGTGGACCTGGGCAGCGGTTTTGAGGAAAAACTCGAGAAACTGAGAACTGATCCCGGGAGCGTTATAAAAGACAGCGAATAAGACGTGAAAGCTTGAAGGGAGAGCCTTGTCTCCAGCAATTACAAGAACACGACCCTTGGAATCATCAGATGCTCTTAAATGACAAATGAAATCCAAATGCCGCAATGACAAAGAGTGTCTCAGGGGTTTCACCATTGTAGCAACGGGCGGCGGAGCCACTTAACCCGATGCGAAATTCTGATTCGTTTGATCAATTTGATATTTGACGCGGATCCCACAGTGGCTTTTCACGGAAATGCATATCTGATAAGGAGGAAAAAAGGGGAATATGGCCCGTGAAGGAGATCTGGTCCTGGTGTATTATCAAGATCAGCCGGCTGTTTACGGCAGGATTGAATATATTGAGCCCGATATAAAGAAGGACTGGTACCAGGTGACACTGCAATTGCTGACCATTCCCGCTCAGACGGTCACCTGGATACTCAGAGAATCATATATTAATGGAGCGCCTTTCACCATGGGAGGCAAGGCAATGCATCTGGAGGAAGTGCAGAGGCTTTCCCGGCAGGAAGGAAGTGAAGAAACGGCATCGTCGAACAAGACCAACGAACGAGGAAAAGTCATTCCGTTTAAAAAAACCTGAGACGCTAACCGCTCATTCCGGTGCGAGAACAGCGAGGGATTCTTATGTCGGGGGTCGCCATTTTTCTCATCCGCGCCATTACTTCAGTGCTGGTAGCACTCTTAATTTCCTTTTTTTTCTTTCGAAAAAAATCAATACTCCTGGTGATAGGCTTGGCCCTCGCATTACTGGGCCTGGCGTATATTTTTGAATATGCGCGGAAACGGAACTTAAAGGATGGTTAACGGCTGGAAGCGGTGGTGAATGTCCTTGTATTCCGCATAGTTGAGCACTGAACAGAAAGGAAGGACAGTAATGCCTAAGGAAAAATACGTATTTGCTTTTGAAGAAGGGGATGGAGAAAATAAGAAACTGCTCGGCGGAAAAGGGGCAAACCTCTGTATGATGACACAGATAGGATTACCCGTCCCTCCGGGGTTTGTCGTGTCCACTGAAGCATGCCTTGCCTACCTGGATCAGAAGAAAGGGGGGCTCGCTCCTGATCTGATGAAACAGATCCGTGAAGCAATGCTTCAACTGGAGAAGAAAACCCAAAAAGGGTTCGGTGATCCCAAGGATCCTTTACTGGTTTCAGTCAGGTCGGGTGCAGCCATTTCAATGCCTGGAATGATGGACACCATCCTTAATCTTGGACTCAATAATGAGACGGTCAAAGGACTCATCAAACAAACCGCGAACGAGCGTTTTGTCTATGATGCGTATCGCCGTCTGATTCAATTGTTCGGAAGTGTCGGGCTCGGCGTTGACATGGAGAAATTTGACAAAATATTCGGGGAGATAAAGGATAAAAATAAGGCAAAAGATGATATTTCCCTTGGCGCGGGAGCTCTCTCTGAAATCTGCGGCGTGTTTTTGAATCTGGTGAAACAGGAAACGGGCAAGCCTTTTCCCCAGGACCCGTACGTGCAACTGGAACTGGCGGTGGACGCGGTCTTCCGCTCCTGGATGGGAAAAAGAGCCCAGGACTACCGCAAGGAGTTTCAGATTACCCCTGAAATGGCTAACGGGACCGCCGTGAATATCTGCACCATGGTTTTTGGGAATATGGGCAACGACAGCGCAACCGGAGTTGCCTTTACGCGAAACCCCGCTACCGGAGAAAACCGGCTCTACGGCGAGTACATGCTCAATGCCCAGGGAGAGGATGTGGTTGCCGGTATCAGGACTCCCAAGCCCATCAGCAGACTCCGGAGGGAGATGCCGGAGATATACAGGGAGTTGGAAAATCTGCGCCATACACTGGAGGACTATTACCGCGAGGTGCAGGATTTTGAATTTACCATCGAGAAGGGAAAACTGTACTGTCTGCAGACCAGGAACGGGAAGATGAACGCCTCTGCTTTTATCAAGACCTCCATTGACATGGTAAACGAGGGCCTTATCTCGGAGGAAGAGGCGATTCTACGGATTCAGCCTGATATGCTTGCCCAGATGCTGCACCCCAGGCTTGATCCCAAGGCAAAGGTGGAAGTCCTGGCGCAGGGTCTCCCCGCCTCTCCCGGGGCCGCTTCCGGAAAGATGGTCTTTGACGCGGACAAAGCAGAGACAAAGGCAAAGCTTGGAGAGAAGGTTATCCTGGTCAGGGAGGAGACCAAACCAGAGGATATCCACGGCTTTTTTGCAGCACAGGGCATTCTCACGAGCAGGGGAGGAAAGACCTCCCATGCTGCCGTGGTGGCGCGGAGTATGGGAAAACCATGCGTGTCCGGCTGTGAGAGCATTCAAATTAATCCTCTGATACGGGAAGCAAACATCGCGGGAAAAAGTCTTCGCGAAGGGGACCTGATCACCATTGACGGCACGAGCGGCAATGTGTACGAGGGGGAGGTTCCTTCCATAGAACCCGAATTTGTCGAAGATCTGCTCGTCCTCCTGGAGTGGGCGGATGACATCAGCGAACTCAAGGTGAAGGCGAACGCCGACACCCCTGATGCTGCGGCAAAGGCAAAAAAGTACGGTGCCATGGGCATAGGATTGTGCAGGACCGAAAGAATGTTCAATCAACCGAAACGGCTGCCTATTGTACAGGAGATGATTCTTGCGGATACGGTAAAGGAGAGAAAAGAGGCTTTGGATCGACTCCTTCCTTTTCAGCGTGCCGATTTCAAGGAGATTTTCAAGATCATGAATGGCCTTCCGGTAACTATCAGATTACTGGATCCCCCGATTCACGAATTTCTCCCTTCCGCCG
>Ga0315542_1000348_pt1 | contig 28540 bp, 24 predicted proteins | sample SalMarSW160120MG_FD_202541 | JGI IMG/M metagenome (GOLD analysis project Ga0315542, IMG submission 202541) | Salt marsh sediment microbial communities from the Plum Island Ecosystem LTER, Massachusetts, United States - Salt Marsh Sediment SW1601-20 ... | reverse complement strand
TACCTGGAGCAATCAGAACTCTCTCAACGTTTACCCTGATTATCTGACTAAATTGGAATTTCCTGGTTATCCGGGTCTCTTGTATTATGACATCGGTGGAATGCCCTATACTGGTCCAATGACATTCTCCCCCAGCGTGCTTGGTCATCTTGGTACAGGATTTCTATACCTCCAAGCCTTCAACATCTTTGATTTCGGTGGAGCACCACACCCTGATGCTATCTGGGGCTATAATCCATCAAATGAATGGGTTAACAATCATCTTCATGATGTTTCCAACATGGTCGTAGGCGATACGGATTCAGATGGTAGACGAGAGGTAATTGTATCATTTGATTCAACAATAGCAGTATATGAGATGGTTCATTCCACGAATGGATCTGGATACATGACATATGAAGAAGCATATCTCTCGGAACCGTTTGTATATGACGTAACAGGGCTTACTGTTTATGATTCGGACAACAATGGATGGGAGGAAATTGGTGTTTCTTGTGAACGAGGTGAGGTGTTCATCTGGGAGTATCGAGACCCATCACATGGTGCTAGTGATTTCAAGACGTCTGATGTGACATCTTCACTCCATCTCTATGGTGGTGTGTTTGGATATGTGCTGGACAGTGGAGATGTTGATGGTGACTCAAAGGATGAAGTAGTATTTTCAGTTTTAACTGGCTCACCAAGAATGAATCTATGCATGCTAGATGATGATGGGACTATCGCATGGAACGTCACTCATAGTACTACATTAGCTTCCATGGAGTTATCAGACTTGGATGGTGACGGTACTCAAGAGATCATCTGTATCCAATGGGGTGAACAATTCCTTCTTGCATACAGTGGATTGGATGGGCATCTTCTCTGGAATTGCACAGTATTCAGCTCTGATATCGATGATATGGATATTGGAGATATTGATGGCAATGGTATCAAAGAAGTCATTGTTGCATCTGCGGATAGTGTGATTTGGGTTGTCAATAGTACTGGAAATCTCTGGCATAGTGAGGCGGTGGATACTGGAACTATCTGGGGGCTCACAGTTGGTGATTTCACAGATGATGACATCCTTGGAGTAGCCTATGCAAACGCTACATATGCGGTCAAGGTCATCAATCCATTGGACGGCACCCTTCTCTACGAATCACCAAATGATATGGTTGGTTACAGTTCTGGACGACAACCAATGGAGGCGTATGACTTTAATCTCGATGGATATGATGATGTTCTCTTTGGCAATAATATCATGATGAGAATGGTTGATGTCGTATCAGGAGCAATTTTCTATAATTCCACAGTTCATGCAAGGCTCATGGATTTGATCATAGACGACTTCGATGGTGATAATAGCGCTGAGGCCTTCGTTCTCACAAAGGATGGTGGTGCATACCTTGTTGAAGTTGGCACTCTACGAACTCAGTGGCATTATGATCCTGAACTAGTTACACCTGATCAATATGATTACTTCCATGTCAGTGCAACGTCTGGCCATTTTGGTGGCACTGGAGGTATGGATATAGCTATCAATGTCAACAGCACTGAACTAGTAACTATTGATGGTCTGAGTGGTCTTCCATTATGGGTAAACTTCATTGAAGATAACCTTGGATTATTGAGCTCAGCTGATTTTGATGATAATGCTGTAGACTCTGTTGTGACACTTTATTGGAACTACCCTGCAGACCCAACCTCTTCGTATCTTGTAACATTTGATGGCATTGATTTCTCAGGTCCTTCAATAGAACCACAATATCTTCCGCACATACCTTATTGGGATGAGGATATGGGCTCTACAGTACAGGGTACATGGGCTGCTGATTTGGACCATGATGAGTATGATGAAATATTCATCAGATATAATGACCACACTTTGGCAATCTGGGATGCATACACAGACGCCTTAATCACTACAATTTCCAGTGGCACTCAACTAGACATGGTCCGATTTGGTGACATTGATAATTCAGGTAATACTGACTTTGCTTTCCGTATCGATACAGATACAATTGGATTAGCAGAAGGGGAAACCTTTGCCAAGCTGGGATACATCTATGCCCCAACAGGATTCCAGATCGTCGACTACTATATCGGTAATTTCAATGGCATAACTTTAGGCGATGAGATAGTTGTTCTTTTTGAAAAACCACTGGGAACAGAGGCATATCTCGCATGGTACAATCATGGCACATTACAGTACATATCAAGTGTCAACTCCACTGATGATCACAACCATCTAGCCGTAGGACATTTCAGAGGTACGAGTTTCATGGATGCAGTTTTTGGTGGTGATGAGAACATTGCTCGTATATACAATGGAGCCACTGGTGCCTACATGTGGGAATACAACATGTTTACGGATATTGAAGAAATTGATGCAGGGTACTTCAATGCCGATGGTTACGAAGACTTTGCACTGAGTTCTGGAGTTCAAGTTAGAGTAATAGACTCTAATCCTGCAATTGAGGATCAGATGTATTCTGTTGCACCCGGTGCATCCATACGTGAAGTCCACGCAGCTGATTTGTATCTAAACGATGGTATTAACGAATTAGTATTGAATGTCCGATACCAAGGTGTGCAGGCATATGACAATACAAGTACAATTGTTTGGAGCTATAATGCACCGCTCAGCTATCCAATAATTGATCCTTGGTCTCACTACTCAACCTGCGTGTTTGGTGATATGAATAGTGATGGACATACAGATATGGTCTTCACTAATTATGAATATATCAACGTCATTGATGGGCATACTGGCGACCTCCTATGGCACTATGTCAGAAACGCGTCGATACTAGGTCCTGTGATAGGACATTTTGATGGGCCTAGTTCCAAGGATTCTATGGATATCGCTGCATATAGTGGGTCACATCTCTATGTCATATCCGATGACCAGAAACCTGCAATTCCACCACTTCCCATGGGTGCATTACTGAATCCAAATGCAATATTTTCACAACTGATTATTGCTATATCACTAACTGGATTCTTCGTGGCTATCCCACTTTGTATCATAGTAATATTTGCCAAGAGAAGAGAGGTGGAGTAGCTAGGATCGCACGCTGAAATTGCATCTCTGTATCAAAAGCAAATTAAGGGACGCGTCATATGCAGATGCATAGATGAGCCGGGAGTTTTACAATCTGTCCGACACTCGATTAAAACAAACATTGGACGCTGGTATCTTCGCAATAACCGGCGAGATTGGTCCCCCAAGAGGTTCTGATCATAAAATTGTCATTGAACGGACGAAATTGATTGCAGATTATTGTGATGCAATTAACATTACTGACAATGTTCGTGGTATCCCTACTATGAGTAGCACAGCATGTGCACATATTATTTTAGAAACTGGTGCAGAACCAATAATGCAATTATCCACCCGAGATAGAAACAGAATTTCAATAGAGAGTGAACTCTTTGGTGTTTATGCTCTAGGAATTCAGAATATTCTATTTATCACAGGTGATCGTACAATTATGGGGCCTCATACCGAAGCGAAAATGGTCTTTGATATTGACTCCATTCAAGCGCTTCAACTTACAAGCAATCTAATGCTGGGTATTGATTCCGAAGGTGTGGAACTCGAAGGAACTCCTCAGTTCTTCATGGGTTCAACTCTGAATCCGTACGCTGATTCAATCGAATTAGAAGTTCTCCGTGCTCAAAAGAAGAGAGATGCAGGAGCACAATTCTTTCAGACCCAAGCTATCTTCGATGTAGATAGGTTAGAATCATTCATGGAATTGATTAATAATTTAGAGTTGAAGGTTTTAGCAGGTATTATCCCCCTCAGAGGACCAAAAATGGCTCGATTCATGAACACGAATGTTCCCGGAATCAAAATTCCTGAGGAATATATCAATCGCCTAGAATCTGCTGGCAAAGGTCTTAAGGACGATGCGGAGCGGGATGCCATGCGAGAAGAAGGGCTTCTCATCGCTTTGGAAACTATCAAATCGATTCGAAAAATCAAAGGAATCGATGGTCTTCATTTGATGGGGATCGGATGGGAAGAGAGTATTCCCGAACTCGTAAAACGGGCTGGGCTTTCACAAAGACCCAAAATGGAGTGAAACTATAGTGTTTGTCTTCAAAAAAGAACAACAGTCTTACGATTTTGGTGGGGTCACTATTGGTGGTCATCCTGGTGAGAATCCAACAGTTTTGATTGGAGGACTCTTCTTTAAAGGTCAATCTATTGTTGAAGATACTAGAGAAGGTCTCTTCGACAAGACTTTAGCATTAGAATGGATTGATTCTGCTAGTGCTATGGCTGAGAAGACTGGACATCCTCATTTGATTCAAGCTTACGGACGTACCCCAAGTGCAATGGAGAATCATCTATCATGGCTCTCAGAACACTTCGATGGTCCCATTATGTTCGAGTCTACAAACTCTGAAGCTAGGAAACGAGCTATAGAGTACTCTGATGAGAGTGGAATAAGCAATCGCGTGATATACAATTCCATAAACCTCTCAATGAAAGAAGAGGAGAAAGAAGTGTTGAAGAGCAGTTCTCTAAACATGGCTGTTGTACTCGGATGGTCTCCTCGTGCTACATCTCTCCCTGAGAGAATGAACACAATCACGGATAGTCTCAAACTTTCCAAAGAACTTGGAATTGAGAAAGTTATAGTTGATCCAGCTACCATGCCTGTCGGAGCTGGATATGGTTTAGAGCATCGGACAATTCTTGCTGTGAAATCCGAACTCGGTTTGCCAACATGTCTTGCACCTCATAATGCACCTTCCGCATGGCGCTTCCTTAAAGAACCAGGATTTGATGACGAATCTACTTACCTGGCAACGATTATTGCATCAACAGTAGCATCTCAAATTCTTGCTACTGACGCGATAATGTACGGCTCTATGATACGAGCGAAAGAAGTGTTCGCAGCTGTTGCCCTCATATCAAACGCCATGGCAACAGCAATAGCAGAAGCCAACAATGTACTTGGATTGGAACGAAAATTATTCGATTCCCCAACATATGAGTAGGAGGTCATACTACTGAGTGACAATCATGAATGGCCTCCAGTCGCAGGAGATTTCCAAGTACGAAACCCCTCACACTGTGTTGCTATCTGCACACTTGGGAAACAATTGGATATCTCAGGTGATTTATGTATCTTAGGAACTTGCAAAACAGAAAATATTGGAATAGAGCGAGTCATAATCAATGTGATTTCAAATCCTTGTATTCGCTTTCTGATACTAACAGGACCAGAGGTCCCTGGTCATCTAACTGGTCGTACTCTTCGCGCGCTTTACATGAATGGAGTCAACCCAAAGACTAGAAAAATAGTAGAAGCTGAAGGAGCTATTCCATACATAGAGAATGTTCCTCTAGAAGGAATTGAACGATTCCGACAACAGGTCGAACTGATTGAGATGATCAATACTCTCAACGCACAAGAAATAGAAAAAGTGTGTTCAGAGATTGCTAAACGAAATCCTGGCCCTTATGATGAAGGTGCTATGTGGATTGAATTTAAAGCAGCAAAATCAAGGGATTCTCGACGACCTAAAATAACCTCGGATACAATACTTCTTCCTGAGTATGGAACTATCTTCGATTATTTATCATCATTAGTAACAAAATCTGAATCACATTCAATGATTGCTGAGCATCCCTCTCCGATTGTCGTAGAGGTTAGAGAGAGTGATTCAGGTACACTTCTTGTTGGAAGGGAGGGTTAGCAAATTGTTTGCATTTGAAAAAGAACAACTCATCTATAATATCGGAGGAGTGAAGATAGGTGGCGGTCTTGGAGAGACCCCAACAGTTCTTGCTGGTACTATTTTCTATGGTGGACATAAAATCGTCGAAGATGTAAAGAAAGGCATATTCGACAAAGTAAAAGCGACTGAGCTTGTAAATAAACAGGATGAGATGTCAGTAATGACAGGCAATCCTGCACTTGTTCAGATATTCGCAGAAACATCTGAGGCGATGATTCGCTACATTGATTTTATCACTGAACTGACAGCCGCTCCATTTCTCATTGATTCAAGTGATGCCGATGTCCGTCTATCGGGATTAAAACATGCAGAAGAGATAGGACTGCTTGATCAGGCTATCTACAATTCTATCAATGTGTCCATCACAAAAGAAGAACTCAGAGTACTGGGTGAGATTCAACATGAATGCGCACTTGTTCTTGCATTTAATCCGCAGGATTCAACAATCGCTGGAAGAAGAGCAGTTCTTGAAACTGGTGTGATGGAATTAGATAAGGGCCTCTTGGAATTATGCAAGGATATTGGTGTTACAAAACCTCTGTTAGATACAGCTGTAACTGCAATGGGTGCAGGAGCTGGTTCAGCAGCCGCTTTTACTTTCGTATCTAAAACCCTCTATGGATATCCCACTGGTTCTGGGGTTCATAACGCTCCTGCTTCGTGGTCGTGGTTACGGAAGTACAAGAAGATTAACAAAGAAGCATTTCAAACTGCTGACATTGCTTCTAACCTAATAGTTCAACTTATGGGAGCTGATTTTGTTTTGTATGGCCCCATTGAGAATGCAGACCGAGCTTTTCCTGTTGTCGCAATGGGTGATGCATTTACAGCAGAATCTGCATACTTGGAATTTGGAATAGAACCTGGCCCAGATCATCCGTTCAAAAAATTACTGTGATGGTGACAATAAGTTTGCAACGAGTTTTGAGACCAAAATCGATTGGACTGTCCTCTCTTCGCATTGGTCCGTTTTACACTGTTGCATCAGTTGAACTTGGAAATACCACTACTAAAGCTATTATAGTTACAACAAATCTAAAGACCGCTGAAATCTTCGAGATTGAAAAAGAAGTTCGCATGACGCGGGATGTTAGACCTCCAAAAGCAGGTGAGGAAATATTCGGTGAAACAGTCTTTGGTGTAGCGTTAACCAAGGAATCGGTTGCTGAGATGATTTCAAGCATTCTTACTTCGGTTCTTTCAAAATCCAATCTTAGCATTGATAGAGACCTACATTTTGTTGTTCGGTCTACCGGAGTGACAGCTGGATTCGCCAGTCCTGAGGAAGTTGGATCGATTGTCAAAGCTCTTGCAGATGGTTGTCTTCAAGCAGGTATTCCACCACGAAAAATGACTTCTGCCATGACTCCTGAACAACTCCCTCCGGGATTACGTGATTTTACATGGTTGAAGAAGGTCTACTTCGATGGAGCAATTGCATCATCACTACCTCCATCAAACACAGAAATCGTGGCGAATGAGATGGAAGGCGAACTTGTCACAGCGGGACTTAAAGGAGCAGTGAAGGGAACTGCAATTGACTTCAGAAACCCTGTGATGACGCTTGACTTTGGAACTACGCTTGCTGGGAGAATCACTGATTCAGGTATGCCATATGCCAAAACAATTGGTTCCTTTGCCGGTCTTGCAGGCGCCATTCCTGATGCTATTATTCGTGGTGCTGGTCTTGCTCAATCTGGCACAGGTTGTGTTCTAGATATACCTCAATCCAAAGCGCGTGTACGTGTTGAGATCAACCCGGTGGACATATTCGAAGCGCATGATTTGATTAGTATTGAGCGTGTACCAGAATCAGCTTCTCGTTATGGAACGGTTCCTGTCAATCCGCAGGCAGCAAATGAATCTAATGTAGTATTGATAGGTGTGGATGCAGACCTGACAAAGTTGGAAAATTATGGCAAGATATTCTCTGAAGGATATAATGTGGACTATGTGCATGAAGTCATTGATGGAATTCAAGCTGGCATAGTTGAGCGTATTCTTAAGGTGGCTGAATCTGAGAATTTGATTCTCAAAGAGACCTCCCTCGGTCTGACCGGGCGTGCAATCACGACAGGTCGAAAACCTGAGCTTATAGCAAAATACTTGAAAACGAGTTTCGGAGAACTCTGGACTGACCATCATCAACTTGTATTTGTCGAAGATGGACTTGCTATGGGTGCAGCTGTTGCAGCAAGATGTATGAATTCGATGGGTACCACAAGACATCCAATGGGTGGTAGAAAGGGCGACCGATGTATAATGGCTGAAAGGATGAAGCTACAAGAAAGAAAGTAAGAAGCCTTTATTTTGGAATCACATCTGTTTTGCATGGGTTTCCATTATGCAAGTCTTTCCTATTAAAACTCGAATTATTCGTCAAGATGACAACATAGTAGATGTACTACTAGAAAGTCTAGAAACACTGGGAATTACTCTTCTGGATAATGATATCATCACGATGGCAGAAACCCCTCTTGGAACTACTGAGGGTCAAGTGGTAAAACTCTCTGAGGTTGAGGTGTCCGATAAAGCCAAGGCTCTTGGAGAAAAATACGAGATACTTTCTGAAGTTGCGGAACTGATACTCCAAGAGGCTGATGAGATTCTTGGAGGAATTCCTCGTGTTGTTCTTACAATCAAGAATAATACACTCATGGCAAATGCTGGTGTAGACAAATCCAATGTTCCTCCTGGTTATGCTTCTCTCTTACCTGTTGATTCTCGTGCCAGCGCTGACCATATACGTTTGGAAATCAAGGAGAAAACAGGAAAATCTGTTGGTGTAATGGTGATAGATAGTAGAACGCAACCACTTCGATTAGGAAATATTGGAATGGCATTAGGAGTTGCAGGATTCCGACCTGTTGCTGATGATCGCGGGCGACATGATCTCTTTGGAAATGAGCTGCGCATAACTAGGAGAGCAATTGCGGATAATCTTGCCTCTGCTTGTACTGCAGTAATGGGTGAATCTGATGAGTCTGTTCCAATTGCACTAATTCGAGATGCACCTGTGGACTTTGTTGATCAATCATTTGATTCATCCGAGATGTGGATGCCTCCAGACGAATGTATGTACATGGCAATCTTTGATCAGTGGCGAAGAGATGCCTCGAAATAATCAAAGAAGATATTCAAACTGGTAATTTAGTTAGTATGGCCCACACGAAATAGTAGTGCCGACACATTAGTGTTTCAAGTATCTATCAAAGAAAGAAAGAAAAGGACCATCGCGAACCAAAGCACACTCGGTGGAGTATGCGCAGGAGCAATTACGGACTTGGCAAAGAAACGTGTCTTAATCGATGTAGCAACAGCAGGTGCATCAGGAGACATGTTCTTATCTGCCCTTACAGACCTCATTGGAGAAGCAGATGTCCTATTACCTGTAGCCGCGAGTCTGCTGATTTATGATCCATCATTTCGACTTGCTATTGGTACAAAGGAGCATTCAGGGAACACTGGTCGGGTTCTTCAAATTACTCACAATCCCACTATACGATTAAGTCCTAATTCTATGATGGAAGTCCTGCAAGCTGTTGCAGAAGAAGTAGAGCTATCACCGAAGGCAAAGACCTTCGTTAACGACACGATGACTGTAATACTTCAGGCTGAGAGTAGAGCTCATAACAAACCAATTGATGAGTTGCATCTCCATGAAACAGGAAGCATCGATACTGTTCTTGATATCGTTGGTACCGCATATTTACTAGAACGAGCTGGCCTGTTTGAAGATACTGAGATAGTATCTACACGAGTCGCTACTGGAAGTGGAATCATCTCCACTGAACATGGTGATCTTGAAGTTCCTGTACCAGCTGTTGCTGAAATTATTGTAGTTCATGATATGCTGTTCCATAACGGTGAAGCTGAAACTGAAGTTCTCACTCCTACAGGTGCAGCTATTCTTGCAGTTCTTGCATCAGAGTATGTTGACTCAGTTGACGATTTTGTAGCTCGAAATCAAGGAATCGGTTTTGGGACGCGAAACCTTGGCGAAGTTCCTAATATGATGAAGATAATTGTGGGCGAAGTTATTGTTCCAGAGATAACGGAACAAGAAAAATCTCCAAAGGAAGAACTCAAGAAGAAGGAACCTAAAGTCGAACCCAAAGATGAAACCAAAGTTGAGGAAACACCAATCACCACTACAAAATCAAAAACCGAGGAGCGAATAGACGTGCTTGATGAGTGGAATTCAGACGAAGTAATTGTTATTGAAACAAATGTTGATGATGTTGAAGGGGAAACTCTAGGAACCCTATTCGATACTTTGCTCGGAGAAGGCTTAGCCTATGATGTAGTCATTATTCCTGCGTTTGGTAAGAAAAATCGACCATGTCATATCGTAAAAGTCATAGCTCCTAAGACTGGATTGAAGAGCATAGCAGAAATCATGATTCGCCAACTAGGTACTATTGGTATTCGCTACACTACTTGGGAGCGACTAAAGGCTGCCCGTGAGACCCTTGTCTGTTCTCTTGAGATAGATAATAAGGAATACATGGTCCGTGTGAAGGTTTCAAGAACAAGAGACGGAAGTATACTCAGCATCAAGCCTGAATCTGATGATATCGTTCGAGTATCCCGAGAAACTGGCATTCCCATTCGTGAACTCAAACCTAGGATTGCGATGCAGGCACATGCAGTTAATGAGTAGACAGTAGTAACTGAGTAGGATCTCTATCTTTTAATGGAGCAAGATATTGAACTGGTATTAGATTTTCAAAGGCACGTTCACAGAGTTCTGCGTATGCTTCAGAATCGTATCTTGTGGAGTTGTCAAATAGCTCTAGAGCTCGCACCCTTCGAATCGGATTGTCTGCACCCGCATCAACCATGACGTATCTGACCTTTTGTCCTGCGTGAAGTTCCTTCCCTGCTTTGACAAGTTGCCGAGCTACAATTGCAGCTCTGGATGTCGCACGATACTCATCAGGCTCCCTTGTTAAGGTGTTGTTCAGAATGAGGTCTCGGAGGGCCACATCATTATCGTGAAGTCGTTCGATGTAACTCCGACAGACTGCATAGGCATCTGGTATACGCTCTAGAAAACCCGCCTTATCATTGGCATGTGCAAGAGTTTTGATCATTGACATTTGACAGTCTCCAACATAGAGACAGGTATCACGACGTCGGGTCTCGATTCCACGCGTTTTGATACCGCCATTCCTGTATACACCATAGTATCGATTTAGAGGAGCGATAGATGGATGAAGCCGTGATGATGGAATGACCATCCATTTGTAGATGCCTTTTGGTGCCATTGAAATATCGACTTCTTTGGTTACACGTCTGCAGAATTCCTCAACATTTTCGTGACAGATATCTCCCTTCAGCCATACAGAGTCAACAATACCATGAATCATCTCTAGACCCATTTCTTCCCCAATGTCCTGCGTCTTGAGCATGACCTCTCTGGCGAGAGCTGTGACTGCAGTATGTGCTTCGACTCTTCCAAACTTTGCGTTCTTGAAGCCAAGGTACCCAAAACAAGAAACCAGAACGCCCTTCAGAGTATTCTGGATGAATTCATACTTCTTTGCCTCGTTACCTTCTTCAATCAGTCTTTTGAAACCCTTTCTTCTATTGACCAACATCTCCAATGACTGTGATACTATGCCTCTCTTTCGAGTACATAGTTTGAAATTAAGTTCGGGAACCTGAATGCAATACTCTTTACCATAGGAACAGTCTGTCCTTGTACAGATAGTTTCAGGACTAATATTTCGAGTGACCATGAGTGTAGGATACATCGATGAGAAATCGCACTCTGCAATGTCCTCGTAGATATCTGGCTTTGGCTGAAGTATCAGACCCCCTCTATCTATAGCCGCCAGTTCATTGATTGATTTGAGGAACTCAGGATTCTTCTTCACTGGTGGGATTAAAATATCCATCTTGAATGCGTTGTAGAACTGAACTGCAGCATTCACTGAACCAATCGTCATTCGAGAAACTCTTTGCGGTCTTCCAAGCGCGAGTCTGCAGCTCTCTGCAACCCCCTCAAGTCCTACTGGTGAATAGAAGTGCATACCAGTCTTTCCTCTATCGATGTGGATTCTTCCGTTCAAAATAACTTGAGTTCCCGATTTGTATACGATTCGATTGTATTGCCAGAATGACTGTGGTGTTCCCTGCATGACCTTCAGGGGCTTCCCATCCCGTGAGAGAATAAGGTCCATTCCATTTACCTTAGCTCGAATGCTAAGATATCTGAAAAGTTGTTCATCCCCGCCTCTACTGACTATTACGTCGGGGTCAATTTTGTTGATGGTTTCTTGAAACTGCCTGAGAATCTCTCCCTCATCCTCATCTTCAATCAGGATAGTCCGCTCCTTGTGATAGACCTCGATGTGATGTATTCTATCTTCCATACCCGGAAATATCTCGTCTGTATCTATGAGTACTTCAAAGTCCATCTTCTCGAATTCAGGAAGGTCGTATTCTGGGTTGTCACGGTCATCAAGACATTCGATATGTACGATCTCATCGCCACGTGTCTCAAACTCGACATTTCCAAAGGCGAACATGTTCTTCGCTATGAAGAGTTGTTGCACTGCATCAATATCTCCATGAAACACAGTAGCCCCTGGTAGTTTCTCTAGGTCTACTGCTACCTCTCTCTGTGCCTCTGGTGTTGTGAGAACCTCAAGGACCGGCGTCTTTTCATCATCATACACGCTGACAAATTTATGCACTATCTTCGAGTCAATAATCTTAGGATGCTCAAGGACCGACCTGATGACCTCTGAGTCACTCCAGTCACCACTTCGAATCATATCCGTGCTGACGAATATCGAAGGATGGAATCCGCGATAGGTATATCCTCTAGTTTCCCCATCATGTTTGATCCACAGGGTCAATGCTTCTTTCTCATAGTCGATATTCGCATCTAAGAGCCAGCCTGTCTTGCTCATCAGGGAGTGGTCTCCTCAAGTCGTTGTTCCAAAGCCTCCACCCTCTTTACAATATCGTCAAGTTCTCCTAACATCTCAAGGACTGCTGATAGTAGGATTACCTCTACAATACGTGGAGTCACAATCATTGTACCTGCGTCTGCATACCCTCTTGCAGAGTCGAAAATGTGGTCAAATCGTTCTCTCTGGGATGGTCTCAGTGTTCGCCGGAACTCTTTCCAGCGTGTTTCTTCGATTCTGATACCATCTCTAAATGTTCGGACTGTACGTCCCACGTTTGCACCCTCTTGGTGACATGTCTGAACGTGACTGTTCAGCCCTCATACAGTAACCTCATTGATTGTGGGTTTTACTGGATGAAACCATCCTTCCAAATGGATACCAACGAGGGGGACAGTCTCCCGAAAGTAAACGAGATCATTCCGTCTTGCGACAACCGAATTATCATCTTTGTTCAATCAGAATACACTCAAATACTGGAAAACTCAAATAGCGCGATAGTATTCGATGAGAGAGGATACTAATACTCAGGTGGCAAAAGATGGTCACTGCACTATTCAAAGTTGTACTCATGGGTGACGGAAGCGTCGGAAAGACCAGTCTTCGTCGAACCTACATGGGCGAAGGTTTCAGAGCTAATTACATGATCACCATCGGAGCGGACTTCGCCGTCAAGAAAATGCAACTTGAAGGTGGACATGATGTTTCGATACAGATCTGGGATCTCGCAGGTCAGGAGCACTTCAAGAGCGTCCGTTCAACCTTCTACAAAGGAGCTCAAGGTGCACTAGCAGTGTATTCCACAGTCGAGCGTGGTTCCTTCGACAATCTCATGAACTGGGTAGATGAATGCTGGACTAATGCTGGCAAGAAGATACCAATAGTTCTCATTGCTAACAAGATAGACCTTAGAGACCAATTCAAGGATAATCCTGTTATGGCACAGACAATTGTCACAACTGAAGAGGGTCAAAAACTCGCAGCCGATATTGCTAGTCAAGGAGTAATAACTTCCTTCCTTGAAACAAGTGCAAAAACTGGTATAAATGTAGAAGCCGCTTTCTTGGAATTAGCAATCAAGATCCTTGAAGCTGGCGGTCTCGCCTAGGATTCATTCGTCGTTTAAATTGACAATATCTAAATCTCTTAGAATAGTTCCAAAGAGATCACTTGCTGCAGAATGAAGTATCTCATTATTGTTGGAGTGAATATCCAACCGTAATTTTGAGATACTATCCCCTTTGTTTCCAACCACAGTTAGTGTGATTGCAAGTTGAGTTTCTGAATAATTGCTCTTTGCCATTCCTGCAATGACCCCCATGAATGTGTTTTCACGTTCCATATTCTCATTCTGAAAGATGTAGAGATTCTTGTTTTCCATAATAGTATGCAATGCTCGATAGAGATTTCTTGCCTCAGCACTAACTGTATGTTCCCTATTCCATTGTTCCATATCTGACTTCATATGGATAAACTCGTCAGCACCCATTTTTAATGGACTAAATTGACTATAGATAGATCTGATGAATACATTACCTGCTTTTGCCGCTAGATCCTCTCCACTATCATCAACAAGGCGCACAGATGTTATGATTTCTCCCTCAATGCACTCCCCTTGTATATTGAATCCAAAAATCAAAGAACCTGCATTATCTGGTTGTATCTCCTCAATGAATTGTGTTAGCGAATCCATTGGACTGAGACATTCATTTGGATATGCAAGAATAGAAACGCTCACTTCGAAAATTGGAGAGTCCCCCTCATTCTTGATAGTTATTCCGTATTCCAAACTATCGGGTGTTATTGTATAATCGTTTATAACAAGTACATCATCTGTTGTTCGAAGAGGGATTGCATCCGTTTCTAGAAGGATATCTGTGGGATTCTCTTTTGATTTTGGAATGTATGCTCCCACAGGAGCCTCTTCACCATAAATCTGCAACCATCTAAGTGCAAAGCCGACGGTCTCTCTAACACTCTCTGTATTGTCTCCCATATATTTCTCCAATATAGGGATTGCATCAAGTCTTCGTGTGAATGCTAACATTCCTGCAGCAGCAGCTCGAACTTGAGGACTATCGTCATTAAGAGCAATATCAAGGCACTCAAATCCATCTTTCCCCCATTCACCTAGTTTGCAGACTGCCAGAAGTTTGATATCCTCATCCCCAGTGAGAGCAGCATCCTTAGTAGCTTGAATACTTGTGATCTGCTCTAACATGACTGTAATTTCGTCATCAGACGACTTCAGAACTTGTTTTACAGCCTTCCGTAACCGATTAAGTGATTCCCCACCACCCATAGCTCGTGACAAGTTTCTATCTGTCTTTCTAGACAAAGTCTACCCTCTTGAAAACCTGCAACCTCGAACCATTTAATCATTGTTCTTATTCTGCAGACATCGTACCTATTCATGCTGTACTCGCAACACTTTTACGTATTATAAAGTTCGGCACCTTACGAACCAGCCATGTGAGTGAACCCTATGGAAACCCAAGAACAGACTATCTTCTTGAAACCAACAATCCTCAAACCACAGGCAGAACATGGTGCAGATATCACGCGACGTTTTGCAATGAATCGCGTTGGGCGCATGTTTGCAGCTGCACTTCAAGATAGGAGCATTCGTCTTTATGCTGCTGAAGACGCAGAGGAAATGCAGCTTATGCAAGATGATTTTCTCAGCACATCTCTTGCATTTAGTCCGAGGGGAGATATAGTTGCCTCTGGAACTGTTGAACGTGTTGTGAAACTCTGGGATATTCGTACGGGCGAATGTGTCGGAACTCTTGAAGGTCATACATATCCTGTTCTCTCATTAGCATTCTCTCCAGATGGTAGTAAGCTTGTATCCGGTAGTGGTGATACAACTCTGATCATTTGGGATATGGAAAATCAATCAAAGATTCGCCAAATGAAGGGGCATGGGTTCTACGTTGTTGCTGTTGATTGGGATCCAAATGACAATAGAATTGTTTCTGGCTCAGTCGACGCAAACATTTGCGAGTGGGATTCAAATAATGGTGAGATTATTGCACGTCACTCTGAACATCGAACAGCAGTGAGGGAAGTGCGATTCAACCCTGACGGTTCAAAACTAATTTCTGGTTCCTCTGACCTGACCATGGTGCTATGGGACTCTACATTCAAACCTATGAAAGTCGATGGAACTCTTCAAGCTCACGAGAGCGAAGTTCGTGCTCTTGGCTTTAGTCATGATGGGAAATATCTTGCATCTGGGTCATCTGACAAGACAATATTACTTTGGGATATGGATACTCTTCAGGTTCAAGGCCAAGCCTCAACAATGGGTGAAATCGATGGGATCGAATGGTATCCAAATCGACACGCGTTCATTTCATCTGATGGTACAGGGGCGATTCTTCGATGGGAAGTTGAAGATATGGGTGCAATGTTGAAACCCTTTCAAGACTTACTTGCTGAGATAGAAACTGCAAATGATCCAAATCGACGTGATGAATTCATTCAAAAATTTGACGAGATTTGTGGACAATATGATGCAGCTACACTACAGACAAAGAATATGTTTTATGCTATCTGGCAATGCAAACGTGCGTTAGGACTACTCAAGGGCAGCATTAAAAAATAAGATATTAGAACATAGGTTCCTTCGGAGCCGATTTTGATTCCTTAATCATTTTCTTACAGAGATTGACATAGGCTTCTTCTACATTCTCTCCAGTTAGTGCACTCGATTCAACGTAGATGAATCCATTCTCTTTTGCATAGGCTTGTCCATCTTTTTTAGTAACTGCTCTACTTTCTACCAAATCTATTTTGTTAGCAACAACAACAAGAGGAATTTTTTTTCCAGTGTTTACGAAGGTTTCCTCCTTCCATCTATCAATATTGAGAAACGTTCTCCGTCTTGTTACATCATAGAGGAGGAGACCGCCTCTTGCTCCACGGTAGAAACCCTGACGCACAAACTCGAATCGCGGTTGTCCTGCAAGGTCCCAACATTGCAACGTGATCTGAGCATCGATGTCAGGAATCTCTAGTCGCTTAACTGCAAAGTCTGCGCCTATGGTCCGTTTGTAATCAGAGTCAAAAGTGTTCTGAGTGAACCTAGTGGTCATCGCGGTCTTTCCAACTGCACCGTCTCCTAACATCACAATTTTGAAACGGAATTCCGCGCTCATTTGAATAAGCTCCTAATCATTTGAAAGGGTGCAAGCTCATTTAAATCTCTACTGTGAATGAAGACAGTCTCACATGATTTAATAGGGAAACGCGCAAATTGACAATCAGTCCCTAGTTTGATGGTGCATTTTAATGGAACGACCTGACTATCGCGAACTCCCAAAGATCTTAGAACGAATGAACAAAGAGGGTGGATACTCCGCTTCAGTTCTTGCTAGAGGCCAAGGCCTTCTTGTTGCCTCCGCAACATCCCCTACGACAAATCAAGATGTTGTGGCTGCGATGTGTGGTATAATTGCTGATGTGGCAGAGCGAGTTAGGAAGGAGCTTGCACTTGGAGATGTTCGTGACATCAGTCTTAGATGTGCTATGGGCAAAGCTGTATTCAAGAGAGTTGGTGCACGCGGAGACGATGTGCTCATTATCGGTGCTATTATGCCTAAGAACGTGCGTTATCATTCACGCGCAATTGGTAAAGCAACTACAGGCATTCGAAAACTCATGGGATACAAATAGCATAATCCGCGTCTTACACATCCTCAAAACATTCAAGTGATTTATTTTTCATCAGACAGTACTACTAGTCAGCCCTAGGAGAATACGCCTTGAACACTGAGCAGGATGAAACTGTATCAGAGGAAGACGATGATAGGATAGAAGTCGTCTTATTCAAATCTGATACATGCGCTTTTTGTCCAAGGGCTGAGGAAGTGATTCGAGAAACGATTGAAGACTTTGGTCCCAACACCTTCAAACTAAACATCATCAATGTGAGTGAGAATCCAGATTTAGCAGAGAAGTATGGTATCTTTGCACTACCTACTGTGATGATTTCTGGGGTATCAATCACTGGAATCCCTGAACCTGATATGTTGATGAAGATGATACTTGGTGCTAAAGTAATATCAATGAAAAAGGATGAGTCCAAATGAGCGACTATGAAATTGAAAGAGTAAAAACAGGTATTACTGGTCTTGATGAGCTGATAGAGGGTGGTTTCCCACGCGGGGACACCATACTGATTGCTGGTAAGGCAGGAACAGGCAAGAGTATTCTTGCAACACAGTTCATCTACAAGGGTGCCACTGACTACGATGAACCTGGTGTGTTTGTCACGTTGGAAGAACCACCTCACCTGATTAAACGAAACATGCTTAGGTTTGGTATGGATTTGGAGGCGCTCATCAAACAAGGCAAGATTTCCATTGTTGACCTTTCTCCATCCAAAGAAATAACCCCGGTAACAATTGGTGAATATCCAAGTTTCGATCTTTCGGGACTGCAAGCCATTATCATGAACCACATCAAGAAAATAGGTGCCAAGCGGGTTGTTTTGGATACTCTATCAATCATGGCATACAAATTCAGAAGTCGTGATATACTTCGTGAAGAATTCTTTAAACTCGCTGCCATGATAACAAGAACTGGATGTACACTCATTATCACAAGTGAGATTCCTGCTCAAGATCATGGTTTGGGTGTTTTTGATATCGAAGCGTTTTTGGCTTCAGGTGTCATTGTGCTCTACAATGAGAAAATTTCCAACACATCACGTTCCCGTTCAATAGAAGTACTCAAATTGAGGGGTTCAAAACACAGTTCAAGAATTCACTCCATGAGGATTACAGACGAAGGTATAAGAGTGTGGCCTGGTGAAATAAGTCCAGGACATTGATAACTAGGATGTGAACAAGACGAACAGTTCAGGTGGAACCGCCCCAACTCCTGCAAGGGCAAGTCCTATGATCAGCGAATTGGTCAAATTCGGCCAGCTGACACAGGTTTCCTACATGTTAGTAGGTCCACTTGGTTCAGGTAAGACTACTTATGCTGAGGCTTTTCTTGCTGAAGGTATAGCTCAGGGATTTCCAGCTGTTTTTGTAACAACAGATGTTTCTCCTAGAGTAATTCGAAATGATATGAGTCGACACGGGTGGACTACTGAAATTCAAGAAGCATCCGGTCAGTTTGTCTTTATTGATGGATATTCTGAGCGCATGGGTGCACCAAAAACAGGATCCGCTCGTTCTTTAGCTAAAGTTGATGATATCAGTGAATTGGGAATAGTCCTATCAGAAGTTTTAGAGGATCTCGTTGTAGCTCGAATTGTAATTGATAGTCTCTCAACACTAATTCTTCACTCTAACGAAGCGACCATGCCACGAGCTGTACAACGTCTTAGTGGGAGGGTCACGCAGAGTTCCCACAGTATCATGTATGTTCTAGAAGAAGGAGTTCATGATGAGAAGACATATGCAACATTCTCCTATCTAGCAGATGCAGTTCTACGATTTCGCATTAATGATAGTGGAAATCTCCCTAAACATGAAGTTCGAATGGAAAGGATGCGTGGAACAGAAACATCTCGCGAATGGCATGATTTTGTGATTGAGCGATAGTTTTCTGTGAAACTTTTAAAGCGGTAGGTACTGATTTTTCTAGAGTAAGGAGCGAGTATTTGTGGAGTCTATACTTCAAGCAATACTGAGAGATATCTTGATTGCACGTCTCTCGCTTGATGATGGATTATCTAAAATTCAAGGAATCTCCTTTCGGAACCCCGAAGAAGCTAATGTATTATTTGATATTGCTCGAGCAATTGAGGAGATAATCCTTCGTCGCCCTGGACTTGCAAATGCAAAGCTGACCGAGTTAGCTGTAAGAATGTCATTCAACGAGAATAGGGTACTTCCAGAAATGTTAATCCTTCTTGATACACGATATACGAATAGTTACAGAAGAGCTGAATGTGAACTTCTACCTGATCTCGAAGCACTTCCACATCTGATTGATATTCTTGGTGAATTGTCTCAAGCAATTAATTCAACGATTCGTTTGAATCTCCGTCCTGTTCTTCCTTTCTTGAGTGATGAAGTGTTAATGGTACTAAATGCAATCTATGATCGTCGGCATGATGCCACTATTTCATTGGCGCTTCACGAGGTTCATTATCTTGCATGGATACTAGTTGAAGCTGGATTCTTTGAAGGTTCTGAATTACTTCTGAATAGATTGATTGAGATAACAAATGAAATTGGTGATGACGAGCTCACGTTTGAAGTCACCTTTGATTATACCTGTGTTCTAACAGAATTGAAAATGTTTAATGAGTCCAGGAATATTCTCAATGATTTGGAGAAGTACGCACGACGAAGTAAAGATTCTCTCAAGCTTGCAGAAGTCACACTTCAACAGGGAGTGAATGAAACCCGTGATGATACTGTTGATTTTAATGTGGCTCGAAAGCTTGGGGATAAATCTTCAGAATTTTATGATATTGCTCTAAAAGCTGGTTTAGTCAATCGTGATGAAGTGGGTCTTGCGCATTTAGTGATTGGTTCAAATATTCTTGTGAATGGCTGGAGAGAAGGAGTTTCTAATGCTGTTGAACGATTAGAACTTGGCTTAAAACTCTATGATAGTATTGAGAACAAGACCCCCCACCAAATGATTCATGTTTTCCGAACATTAGCTGGGCTTGGCTTTGCTCATGGATTAATGAGCGATCACGAAAATATGAGCAAGGCAATCGAGTACCTCTCCCATGCTAGAGATATCCTGGAGCAGTATAAGGATTCTATCTCCAATTACGAAATTGAGTTATCACGAGTCGAGAATGCTATTGGTTGGTTATGCCTTTCTACAGAATCCGATGAGTTCTGGGAATTGGGTATTCAAGCTTTCAAACGTACTGTAAAAATTAGGGAAAAATTACTGACTAGTGGGCAAATCTCTGATATAGAAATTCTTGGGACACGAATGGGTCTTGCATTGTCAAAGATGCGTTCTGCAGAACGTACTGATACTGATGATTCTCAAGAACCAATTCGGGATATTATCGGACAATATGTACCTCTATTTCCGACTGACTCGCGAGCATACGAAGAGATAGCAATCTCAACCTTTGACCTTGTTTGGCTTCTTGCGCGCCACGGTGGACATTTACCTGCACGACTACGTAGGCTCTTGGATGATATTGATAGAATGCTGGAGGATACAGAAACAGATTCGATATTCATACAAGGGGTGTCTCTAGTTTTTCCATATTTAGAAAATTCTTGGAATACACTTCTTGAACGTTCAAAGATAATGAGTACTAGTTCGAGCCATCTTGCAGATGTTGCTAAACTTATTGCCGCATTTGCTGTTTCAAAGATTAATCTCGAAGTACTGAATGTAGAACTTAGCGCTAGAGTCAAACCTGCTGTTGATGATGAAGTGGTCAGGGTTGATGCCTTACTTGCACAGTATTGGTTGGGTCAGACTTACCTTATTCAAACTATCCGAGCCTTTTACGATAACAAGGACTATTCCGATTTGGCTTCTGGTCTATATGCAGCAGCAATAGCATTTAACGAAGTACTTGACATTGAATCTGATTTTGGAGAATCAGTTGAATTCATCAAAGCTACATCAGCGTCAATGTTTCAGATGTTACGAAAATTCTCATTGACCTTGGAGAATCAATATGCAGCGTACATAGATCGATCCAAATTCTCTGGAATATTAACCAATACTGATGATGCTCAATACACTTTCATTCTTGCAGAAGACTGGCTAGGCCTCGTTAAAATTGCAAATGCGTACCTACAGATGGTTGAACAATCTGAGATGGTTGAAGCTCAACCCTATCTCAACGCTGTATTCTCCAATATCACTCGAGCACTACGGATGATGGATGCAGTATCTCTAGTTGACAGACGAGTTTTAGCACTTCTTGGAGCAGAAATGAATCGACGATATTATCTGAGAATGTGACTTTCCTCTCAATCAAATCTGATATTTTGATTATCTGAACTTCGATATCCACCTGCACGAGCTCCCCAGGTTGCCCATCCAGATGTTTCAGTTCGAATTTCATTAGCAAGGCCAAAAGATTCTCTAACTGGAATTTCTGCATGAATTTTGAAAAGGGACCTTTCTGAGTTAATCTCAAGAACTTGCCCTTTCCTCTTTGCAAGTATCGATGACAATGTTCCAACATATTCTTCTGGAGCACTGATTTCCAATTTAATCCAGGGTTCCAATAATGTGGGGTTTCCACTCATGACACTTTGCCTGATTGCTTCTAGAAGTGGTTGAGTTATCTCCCCCCAAGAGGTTTCCGGAGCACTGTACTTTAGGTGTGCCTTCTCGATAATGACCCATATTTTCCGCATTTTCTCCCCATTGATTGGACCATTCTTAATCATGGTTCTGAATGCTTCCTTTATCCATTCAACTTCTTCTCCATATGGATTGATTTTCCCAGATGCATCAATGAGCCAGCAATTTGAGATGTATTCTTTGTCGATAACTGTCCCTAATTCGTCAGATGGATTCTCACTAGTAGGCATCAATACCTTTACTGAGAAATTACTTACGTTTTCAGCTTCGGAAGTACAGGTAACTCCATCTTTTGTAATCTGTTCTCGCATCAGAACCATAGGGGTCCCTAGAATCACAGCGAGGCCCATTCGAGTCAACTTCTCTACAGTAATCTCAACATGGAGTTCTCCTGCTCCTGAAAGTAGCATTTCTCCCGTTTCCGGATTCACTTCGAACACCAGAGCTGGGTCAGACTTGACATAGTCTGCGATAGGTTCTGGAATATTAGCTAGTTCTGACAGATTCCTTGGTTCAACTGTGTACGTCACAACTGGCTCCATTGGATATTGTAATCCCATCATCGGCACCATGCCTTTGAATTTAGGGTCAACAAGAGTGTCTCCAACAGCTATGTCTTTGATTCCGGTAATGAATGCAAGATTTCCTGCAGGAACTGCAGGAAGGTCAACTCTTGTCTTTGACATTGAGAGACCTATTTGAAGCGATTTCACTTGTTCTCCGGTTCTAAGATTGATGAGTGGTTTTGCACGTTCTAATATCCCTGAGAATACACGGATTGCAGAAACTGTTGAAGCATGTCTATCTGGTTGAACATCTCCGACAAGACAGATACAAGGTCCTTTAGAATCACATGTCATAAGAGACCGCCCCTCTTTAGATTCTATATCTCCTTCCCAAAATGATGGGATCCTGTATTCCTGAGCTCTGATTGGATTAGGTATGGTCTGAATAACTGAATCAAGGATGACTCTTGAAACAGGATATAGTTTCATCAGATCTTTTCGCTTCTCATTTCTATAAATACCCTCGATTTCCTCAAGTAGTTCGATGAATGAATTTGCAAGATCTGTAGGATTTTCACTCCCCCTAGTTCTTTGCTTCAATGTGTCCTTATCTATTCCCCATTTATCTAGAGCTGAGCCCACACTTAGAGATCCCTTGTTGAAAGAAACCTCCCATTTTTCTAGAAGATCATCATCTAGATATTTTCCGAGCATGGCATTAAATTCTCTGACTACTCGATTAATCTCCTCTGCAGTCTTTCGACCACTTAGTTTTCTTTCTCTTAGAAGTCTGTCAACTTTGTTAACGAATAATACTGGTTGCACAAGCTCCTGCATTGCTTGCCTAGTAACAGTTTCAGTTTGAACCATTATTCCTTCAATTGCATCTACAACTACAATTGCACCATCCGTTAGTCTCAATCCTCGTGTGACATGACTGGAGAAGTCAATATGCCCCGGAGTATCAATGAGATTGATGAGATGTTCTTTCTCTTTCATTACATGCAGAATTGAAATCCCTGATGCTTTGATGGTAATTCCACGTTCTTGCTCTATGAGGTCATAGTCAAGTAGTCTCGCAGTAGCTGCGACTTCTTGTGAGAGAAGTCCCGAAGCCGCAATTAGCGAATCTGTCAAAGTAGTCTTCCCATGATCAATATGTGCAATAACTGTGACATTCCTTATTCTCTCTGTTTCTGTCACTAACCCTGCAGCACGTTCTTTTACGAACTTCTTGTAGATATGGGACAATGGAATTCTGCCTACCTTTGAATTACGTATTTTCCCTAGGGATAACAATCTCTTCATTACATTTCGAGCATTGCATCTTTATAGATTTGGAATCTCGTGATATCTCATTCTTGAGGGGTTGGCCACATTTACAAACGTATCCAACAAGTCTGGCTGGATTTCCGACTACGAGACCATATGCTGGTACATCTTTCGTCACCACAGCACCACTCCCAATCATGCAATATTCACCGAGAGTTGTATTGCAGACAATAGTTGCATGCGCTCCGATTGAAGCTCCTTTCTTGACCAACGTCTTGAAGACCTGCCAGTTATCACCAAATGCACGTGGATACATATCATTTGTAAATGTCATGTGTGGTCCGCAGAAAACATCATCCTCAATTGTCACTCCATGGTATACTGAAACACCATTTTGGATCTTCACATTGTTTCCTATTACAACATCAGCGTCAATGTACACATCCTTACTTATGTTACACCCCTTACCTACCTTCGCAGTCCCTCTTACATGAGCAAAGTGCCAGATACGTGTTCCATCTCCAATATCTGCTCCTTCGTCAACAACGGCTAATGGGTGTATGAATACATCTGTCATGAGCTTCACTAATGAAAAAGTGCTGTTATGCGGTGTTAACTCTTACTCTTCCCACGTTTCTTCTTTGATGTAGTTGGGATTGCCCATAGTGTACCTTTGTAGGTACTAGTGTTAGGACATCCAACACATTTGTTCATCGTATATCTCTTGCAAGCCTCACAATCCATCTTACAGGGTGCTTTGGATGATCCCATGTTATCCGGAGCCAGATTAATTTGGAGAAATTTGGGAAGAATTGGTGCATTTCCAAACCATGTTTCTGATTTTCGAATCCCTGGTTCTGTTCTCATACTGCAGGTTCCTAGGATTGACTCAAGGCTCCAAGTATCTTCTGCAATCATCATTGCAAAGAGATTGTATGAACCTGTAACAGGAGCAAACATCAGAAGTCTTGGACAACGTTCATACTTCTTTTTGATATTCTCAGCAACCTCCATGCTCTCAGTTTCTAAACCTAGAAATAGGACTTTTGTATCAGCCGCTTCGGAATTAATCCCTGCTGAAATCTTGACAAGATTTGCTTTGATTAGTTTGTCTAATCTCTTGCTAACTGCTACATGTGACATTCCAAGAGACTTTCCAATCTCAGAAAGACTTGTTCGACCGTCCTCTTGCAGTATTGAAACGAGCTTTTTATCGGTATTATCCATCACTGTTTTGCACCCGGTGTTGAGATTACAACTTGAAACCGTTTCGTGGTTGCAAGTTAAAGGTCTATATGAATGCCGCGGAAGACGCCTACACTTCTTCAGCTATACTCCAATCATTCTTGTAGATGTGTGCATTAATAGAAAGTGTTGTTATAGTGCCGGGTTTCAAGTTAGTTTTCTCTGAAACATAGGCGAGAAGTTCTCCCAGAGCGTAAACATTAGCAGGCCAAGCACCATACATATCATTGGAACGGATCATAACGGACAAATCCAGTAGACCCTCACGGACCATGAATACAAAATGGTTCAGACAAGGGACCTCATCCACAACGGTGTCTTTTCGAGGGTCCCAGGTTGTTGCGACTGCGCGCCTAGAATTTGGACTTTCCTTTAGTTTCGTAATAACGTAATCTATCTGATTGATTTCATCTCCCCATGCATTGAGTCTTTCTCCATAGGTATAATCAAAATCAAGTCGGTCGGGGTTTAGCAATTGAGTAGCATACTTTTCCTTGAGTACACCTTCACTGAAAGGATATTTCTTACTTACTCTATCCACGTACGGGTCTGCAATATGAATCATAACATTACTATGCCATTTGGTTTCGCTACCTCTTTCATCGACACGTACCATTCCACTATCCATAATTTTTCTAACAACTCGAATCCATCCATCCTCTGGACTCTTTGCTTTCAGATACGTTGGCATAAAGTAATCACCATCTTCAGTACTCAGTCCATCACACAGCTTCCTTATTCTAGCTTTTGTCTTGTAAACCATTCCCTTTCTATTGTCGGAATTTCGACAATGATTCGCGCCAAACTATATCCCGATTTGTTTCATGTATTGGTGGTACTTACTAGATACTTGTTCAATGAATTGCTCTTGAGTTGCAAAATTCATGCCATTAACACTGTTAATCGAACCAAGTTTTGTACGACCTTAAGTAGCACGGGAAGTGATTCATATTGTGGACAATGAACGAACCACTCCTTCCCGGAAACGTGTTAAAACTTAGCGACAGGCCGACTCCACACGTGACAACGCTTTTATTCCAAGAACACCAAAGTGTCTTTTACCCCCTTCTCGCCGGGAGGGAAGGTTGAGTGATTCATACGCCGGGAGGACTAGCTACGAAGCCGATTTTATATCTATTCACACAGGACAACTGTGTAAATTGTCCTGCAGCAAAAGCAGTAGTCGATGAAGCTTTTAGCGGGTCTGATTGCGTTGAGGTGAAAACTGTGGATCTACAGAAAATGGACCCAGACTTTGAGTTCTTACTATTGGAACATCAAATTTTCATTTCTAGCACTCCCACAATTATCCTTGAGAACAAGGGTACGATGAAACTCCTCTACAGCGGGAAGATTCCAGATATCGATGATATCAGAAGGGAGGTCCAAGATTTCGCATGACTGACATTCGTAGCACGCTCACAGATGCAGAGAATCTTCGTATGAGAGAGAAGAAGATGCCCAAGGTCCGTACGACCAGTAGTACCATGGAGACCTTTGATGCCAACAAAATCATTGATAGTCTTGTCTTGGAAGCTGGGCTACTGCGTACTGATGCACATCTTGTTGCAGTAAGAGTCATGGACCGTATTGTAGCTTCAGGGATTAAGTTCCTCTCTGGTCCCCTCATCCGTGAAATGTGTAACAGTGTCCTTGCTGAGATGGGTTTTGAACGGGAGAGAGTTCTCTACACCCGTGTTGGAATCCCAATGTACGACCTTGGCATGCTCATACACAATACTGGCGACCACACATCTAATGCTAACCTAATGCGTAATCCTGAAACCATTGCCAAGCTTGTCCACGATCAGGTGATGGAACAGCACACATACCTCTCAATTCCACCTCACTTAGCAGATGCTCATCTTAGAGGCGATATCTACATCAAGGATAGGGAATACTTCAGCACTCGTGATTATTGTGCTACTTGGGACATGCGACAGGTTCTCAAACTTGGCATTGCGCCTGATGGTCTTGGGGGAATGCACTCAAGTGCAGCAGGTCCCGCTCAGCACCTTTCTGTAGCAATGAACCACGCTGCTATCTGGCTAGCTGCTGCTCAGAGTTCATTTGCAGGTGGTCAGGGTTATTTCTATTTCAACACATTTCTTGCTCCTTACATGAAGGGGCTTTCTTACAAGAAGATTAAGCAGTCTGCACAGCAGCTCATCTTCACACTCACTCAACAATACGTTGCTCGTGGTGGTCAGGTCATATTCAGCAGTGTCGACCTCACACCTGGCATTCCGAACATCATGAAGAATGTTCCAGCTGTTTTACCCGGAGGAAAAGAAACTGAGGTCACCTATGGAGATTATGAGGATGAAGCTCGGATGTTCTTCAATGCTTTTATGGAAGTCATGATTGAAGGAGATTCGAAGGGTAAGGGCTTTGGTTTTCCAAAACCAAATATTGTCCTAAGAAAGGAATTCATGGTTCCAGAGAATGATGAGTCGTGGCGACTTGTCGCAGAATTGACAGCTAAGCATGGTTCTCCCTATTTCGAGAACTACCTCAACTGGCGTTCTTCTATAGAGGCAGGATGTAGCAGTTGTTGTTCACACCTATGGACTGCAAGTAGTGACGAAGAATTAGAAGAATTCCTCTCAGGGAATATGGTCTTTGGTGCTTCTCAGATGGTAACCCCTAACTTCGGTCGTGCTGCATGGCTTGGTCGGTCTGATGAGGATCATTTCTTTGAGAAAATCGATGAATATGTTGAGATGTCCAAGGAAATCATTCTTGAGAAGAAGGCTTTGATGGACCAATTGATTGCCAGTGGCAGTGTTCCCTTTTACACTCAACCCAAACCAAATGGAGAACCCCTCATTGACATGAATACCCGTGAGTTCTTGTTGGGTACCGTTGGATTTGATGAGATGGCTCAGGTTCTTACTGGATACCAACTCCATGAACAAGAAGGAACTCGATTTGGTATCAAGGTCCTCAAACACTTGAAAGCGAAGGCGGCTGAGTTCGAGGAAGAAACAGGACTTCACTTTGGTGTCACTCGAACACCTGCTGAGAGCGCAGCTGGTAGACTTGCAGTCAAGGATTACAAGGCGTATCCTGGCATGAGAAAGTATCTCAAGGGTGATGCCCCTCACGTCTACTATACGAACAGCACAACTCTCGACGTGAGTGCAAATCTCCCACTCAGTCAACGTATCAAGAAAGAGGGAATGTTCCACCCGTGGATGGATGGTGGTGCTTTGACGCATGTCTATCTTGGTGAAGCCAATCCTGACCCTGATGCTCTGTGGGAGTTGACAAAGAAAATCGCTACCGAGACTCTCAACTCTTACTGGAGCTTCACAAAAGATGTCATGCAGTGTGGTTCGTGCAACTATCAGGCAGGTATTGACTGGAAGCGAGTTTCATTCTCATCAGTCGATGACCTTTCTCGAATCCCCTGTCCAAGGTGTGGTCATGTGGGTGTGGAGATTTTTAGCCGCATAACTGGATATTTACAAAGTCTCTCGTCTTTCAATCCTGCAAAGAAACAAGAGTTCCTAGATAGACATAGATACACACTTTGATTTGCTCTTTGTTGAGAAATCATGAATCAGACCTCCCTTACTG
>Ga0315542_1000347_pt1 | contig 28573 bp, 31 predicted proteins | sample SalMarSW160120MG_FD_202541 | JGI IMG/M metagenome (GOLD analysis project Ga0315542, IMG submission 202541) | Salt marsh sediment microbial communities from the Plum Island Ecosystem LTER, Massachusetts, United States - Salt Marsh Sediment SW1601-20 ... | reverse complement strand
CTATATCTTTTTGTAAATGATCCATACTATCAATATGTCCCGGAGAATTATAACTATTTCTCCAATGACCCCTTAAATCAAAACTATAAATCCCGTATCCATTATCCACGAAATACTCCGCGGGAATCTTCATTCTGTCAGAATGAGACCCCCATCCATGAAGTGCTATTATGTATGCTTTAATATTATCTGATTCTGGAAGCCAATTTTGATAAAAAAGTTGTTTATTTTCTCTCCCATCAAATTGACCCGTTTCTTTTTTCATTTCTAAACTTTACTCCTTTATAACTAATATCTAAATTGGAAGATTAAATAAAAAACTTGCTTCTTATTTCACTAATACTTAAACTTCTAATAAGGACAATCTGTTAGAAAAATTTTATATGAATATGATACCTTCATATAAATGAAGAACCTAAATTTAGATGAATTATACTCCTTATTGAGAAGATATGACAGAGACAGAAGAAACCAATGACATCATCAGTATTATTATGCTAGGAAGAGGAGGTCAAGGCGCAGTTACTGCATGTGAGATAATAGCAGAAGCAGCATATATGAGTGGTAATTTTTTAGATGTGCACGCTTATCCTTCCTTTGGTGCTGAGAGGAGAGGAGCACCAGTTCAAGCTTACGCAAAATTATCACATTCGCACAAGATATGGGATCGTGCTCAGATTGAACATCCTGATATCTTAATTGTTTTTGACGAATCTGTCCTTGATCCTGAAGTTGCTCTTTCTCTCAAACCTGATGGGACTTTTATTATAAATTCTAATAAAGAACCTAAGGAATTTTTAGACAAATTTCAAATCAAACCACAGGTTAAAATCATCGTTGCTGATATTAGTAACTTAGCTCTTGAAAAAGGTTTGACTATTGATGGCAATCCCGTGATAAATACTCCAATTCTTGGTTTGTTATCTAAGGCTTTACCAGAATTAACGCTCGAGAACTTACGAAAGGTAGTAATAGAAAAACTTGGAGAAAAAATAGGATTATTAAATTATGAGTTAATCGAAAAAGGCTATAAGATGGCAAAAATCTTATAAGACTTACTCTAACGGAAGTTTCACTATAAATCGGCTTCCCCTATTTCTTCCTTCTGATTCTGCCTTTATATCTCCATTATGTAACTCAACAATCTCTTTTGAGATGAATAGACCTAATCCAGTTCCCTGAATATCAAGATATTCAAATCCCTCACCAAATCTTTCAATTTTCCCAAATCGAGTGAAGAGGAGATCCATTTCATTATCAGTTAGTCCTATTCCATCATCCGAAACAATCAAACTTGCTGTGGTGCTTTTTTTCTGTAAAATGACCTCAATTCTACCGTTAGGTTTAGTATTTTTTATAGCATTCGAAAGCAAGTTAATAATAACCTGTTCAATACGAATTTTATCTAAATTTATCAGTAAGCTATCCGGAATCGAAACAGTTATGTTAAGTTTTCTTTCTTTAATCAAATAAGATAATTCCCTGATACTATCCTTCACAATTTCGGATAGATCTTCGAGTTCTTTATGTAATCGAAATCTGTCATATTCAATTTTTGAAATATCTATAAGACTGTCAATCAATAATTTAAGTCTTTTTCCGCCCTTAGCTATCATTTCTAGGAGTTCGAGCTGTTCTAGTTCAAAATTTTCTTTATAAAGAGTCTGTAGAAGTTCTGTGCCTCCCATAATAGAAACGAGTGGGGTTTTAAGTTCGTGTGACACTCTTGAAATGAGATTTTTTCGTATTTTGTCTAATTCCTTTAACTTTTTAACCTCTTCATTTACTAAAAACTCAGCTTCTTTAGCTGCAGTAATGTCACTAAAAATAGCTTGAACATAGGATTCCTTTCCAATATCGATTAAAGAAGCTTGTAGATTAATCCAAATAATTTCCTTATTCTTTTTAAATAGCCTAAAGTCAATACGATGAAGTTCTTCTCCTTTTAAAAAGCGTTTAAATAAAGATAATATGTTTGAGGCACTTTCAGGGTGAATGATGTTTAATTCGAAAAATTTCTTACCAATGAGTTCATCTTTATTATAAGCTGCTATTTGTTCAATGGTTTTATTACAGTCAACAATGATCCCTCGAGCATTTATTAAAAGAATGCCCAATGGAGTATTTTCATATAAATCTCGAAACTTTTCTTCTGATTGTTTTAATTTCTCACTTAATACATATTTTTCTGTTATATCTTTAAACGTACCATCAATCTGAATTGCTTTTCCATCTTTATCATATATAAGATGGGAGTTCAATTCTACTACTATCTTTTTTCCTCCTTTTGTAATAGCATGGCATTCATAGTTTCTTGCATTTCCTTTCTCGAGTATTTGAGCTAAATATATATCGCGTTGTTCGGGATGTTGCCAAAAAATCCTCACATTTTTCCCAACTAAAGTCTCATTCGGATCATAACCCAATATGATATTATGCGCCCTATTATGATTGATCATCTTACCATCAAGGGTTACTTGATAAAATCCCACATCTAAATTATTGATCATGTTCCTATATTTTAATTCTGATTCTCTAAGTTTCTCTTCAGTTCGTTTAATTTCAGTTATATCCTCTGCGTGTTCAATTACTAAATTTGGATTTACATACCCATAATTTGCCAAAATAAACTTCTCTTCTTCTGCTAATTCGAATTTATATGTGTATTTTGCAGTTAAATGGATTTTATCACTCATGCATTTTTTAAGATAATTAAACATATCTGGCCTATCTTCATAGATCTTCGATGCTTTTTCTCCAATGTAATTTTTTACGTTTCCTAAACTTAATTTATCTGCTTCATTATTAAAATCAATTAAAAGGAAGTCTTCCCCCAATTTTTGCCAAGTATAGGCTGGAATTGGGCCTTCTTTATATATCGCACGAAACATTTCTTCTGAATCTTTAAGCTTTTGCTCTGCAATTTTTTTCTGAGTGATATTGTTAGCAATTCCTAAGATAGCGAAAACTTTTCCCTCTTTTTCTAAAGGTATGCCATAAGTCTCAATATATATGTAATTCCCATCCTTTGTCTTGATCTTATATTCACTCATCTTAGATTGCTTTCCCGTTTTCCTTATTTCTTTTGTAACCTGATAGGCTTTTATTAGATCTTCCTGATCAACTAAGTCAATGAAGGATATCCTTCCAATATCCTCCCTTTCATAACCAAGAGTCAAAAGCGTGATGTCATTAGCGTCAAGAATATTGCCATTTAAATCATTCACGTATATCAATTGTAATGAATGTTCAAATAGTTCTTTAAACTTTTTTCTGATTTCCTCTCTATTATAATCCATATTTAATCCCCAAGTGTTTTTTCTGCTATATCTTTCTTAAAATTAAACAAGATTTTTTTTTTATAAAATTCTTTGTGAATTTTTGATTTTTTATTGAATTATTACATAATAATAACATTAACTCAAAAATTTCCTATGATAAGAAATGAGAAGAATTTTATTTCAATGGGTATTTAGTCTAATATCGGACTTTTTTGATTAAAGAATGTGAGACCTATGACTAACGTGAAAAAAGATTATCAAAAAATATTGGGTTCAGTTCAAAAGGCAGTAAAAGGAGAAGCTGGAAAAACTGGTACTTGGAGTTCTAAAAAACCAGTCATAGATTTGGAAAAATGCATACCCGCAAGATCTGGTAAACCAAGTTGTTTCAATTGTTGGTTATACTGTCCAGAAGCTGTTGTCTCACGCACTATCCCCCCTCAAATAGATCTAGAATATTGTAAAGGGTGTGGGATTTGCATGGAGGAATGCCCTGTAAAAGCAATAAAAATGGAAGAGGTAGAAATTGAATGAATCAAGTAAAAAATGCTCCAAGATCTTTTAACGCTGCAAAAATCTTAACTGGAAATTATGCTGCTGCTTATGCTTTGAAGCAAGCAAGGGTTGGAGTTATATCTGCATATCCAATTACTCCTCAAAGTCCTGTTGTCGAAAAAATAGCAGAATTCATTTCTAAAGGAGAACTAAATGCAAGATTCGTAAAAGTTGAATCTGAGCATTCAGCTTTAGCGGTTTGTTGTGCAGCATCAGCAACAGGTTCTCGAGTCGGGACTGCCACTTCATCACATGGACTAATGCTTATGTATGAAATGTTACCCTGGGCATCTGGAAACAGATTACCAATAGTTATAAACTTAGCAACTAGAGCAACAGGTGCCCCATGGAGTGTCTGGACTGACCATCAAGATTTTATGACTATTAGAGATGTTGGATGGATTCAATTATTCTGCGAAGATAATCAAGAGATATATGACACTAATATTCAAGCATTTAAGATTGCCGAAGATCCTCGATTATATCTTCCTACCATTGTTTCCTATGATGGATATATATTAAGTCATACGATGATGCCCGTTATTTTGGAAAATCAACAAGATATTGATGAATTTCTACCACCTCTAAAACATCATATTAATCTTTCAGACATTTCCAAAGTGAAAGGAATTGACCCAGTTACAACGCCTCATATTAGAAATAGAGGAAAAGAAGGCATAGTTCCTGGTTATTTTGAATATCGATATGCCCTACAAAAAGCATTAGAAAATTCTGTCGAAGTAATTAAGGAAGTACATGATGATTTTGCGGTGAAATTTGGACGAAATTATGGAAATGGAATCTTTAAAACCTATAAAATTAATGATGCTGATATAATAATTTATGCTATGGGGTCTGTTGCTGCCCAAGCAAGAGTAGCAATTTCAAAACTTCGAGCAAAGGGACTAAAAGTGGGATTGGTGAGTCTAAAAATGTTTAGACCTTATCCTGCTAAATATTTAAGAGAATTTCTTAAGGATAAAGATACCATTGTCGTATTTGATAGAGATATTGGTTATGGTTATGAAGGTGTTTTGGATTATGAATTAAAATCCGCTCTCTATGGGTTAAAAAATCCTCCATTCTTAAAGGGATTCATAGTAGGATTAGGAGGGAGAGATGTTACAACAAATCATATAATAGAAGGAGTCCAAAGAACTATTGAAGCTGAAAAAAAAGGTGAAATTTCATATGAAACTGAGTTTTTAGGATTGAATCTTACAGAGCTAGAAAATTATGACGAATCAAATTTTTATAAAGGTGACTAAAAAATGGTAAATGTAATGGAATTACCAGAGGAAGAATTTATTTTTCCTGGTACAAGAGCATGTGCAGGATGCTCTATGGCTTTAATATATAGGATCGCTTTGAAAGCGTTAGGCCCAAATACAATTATAACTGTACCCGCAAGCTGTCTTACTGTGCTCCATGGAATGCAAGGTTTTTGTACTACTAAAGTTTCAGTGCTTCACACTCCTTTCGCAACTACGGGCGCTTCTGCTTCTGGGATCGTAGCTTCACTTGAAGATAAAGGGCTGGAAAAAGATATCAACGTAGTTGCTTTTGCTGGTGATGGAGGAACAGTGGATATTGGAATTCAAAGCTTAAGCGGAGCAGTTGAAAGAGGCACAAACTTCATTTTTGCGTGTTATGATAACGAAGCCTATATGAATACGGGAGTCCAAAGAAGTGGAAGTACTCCCCCTGGTGCTTTTAGCACTACAACTCCTGATGGGAAAACTGGATCTAAAAAGAATATGGCTAAAATTTTAGAGGCTCACGGGATCCCCTATGTAGCAACAGCAATTTCATCCTTTCCTTTAGATTTATATGAGAAATTTACTACTGCTAAATCGATTTTAGGACCAAAATATATACACATCCTAGCTCCTTGTCCACCTGGTTGGGGTTATGATCCCTCTAAATCTATAGAAATAGGAAGATTAGCCGTTCAAACGGGATTTTGGCCTTTGTATGAAGTTATTGAAGGGAAATTTAATCTATCAAGAGATAGTAAGAAATTTCTTAATCCAGATAAGCGAAAACCAATTGAATTATATTTAAAAGCTCAAAAAAGGTTCAATTCCATCTCTGAAAAGGATCTTAATAATTATAAATCTTATATTAATGACTTATGGATTGAGATTCAGGAAAGAATCAATAAATAATTTATTTTTTATTCCATCTTAAACTAAAAATTAAATAAGTTATGAAGTTTTAATTTTGAATTATCATGCTTAGAACCTATAGATATAACTCTAATAATGATGATTGGATTGAGGAGCAGCATGAATTACTCTTTCACGATATTTGTGCGATATTCGATGACAATACAAAAAAAATATTTTTATGGAAGGGTCCAAAAAGCTCAAATTATTCTCTAGAAAAGGGAATTAAATCATTAAATAATCTTTTATCTTCTTTTCAGGATTTCGAACTCGTTCTTCTTAAAAATGATATTCCAATATATATAAAGGAAAAATTGAACACGCTTTTGGAATCTGTGGAGATAGAAAGGAACTTGGAGCTATATCAATTCACGCATTTCGTATCGATAAGGATTTATGTAATTATCTCGTTAATTATCTTGATCACATTCGGTATTTATTTGATTAATCTTTGGAGTGTGATTATTCAGCCGAGTTCCAGTGAAAATATTATCATTTCCGCAGATTCTTATCAACAGTGGTTATACGTTTCAAAAATTTTACTAATTACAATAAGTATTTGTTTAGGTTTTCTACTTGCCCTAAGTATCTATGAGTATGAAGTAAAAGCAATTATATTATCTAGTATTGGTTTAATCATCAGTATCAGTATGATAATTTACTTACAGCAAGGAATTTTTCTTTTCTTATTTCAATCTGGATCTGATTTATTGACCTATTTGATTAAGAGAATAGACATCCTATTTTTTCTGATGTTATTAACATTATCTACAATGGTATACTTTCTTCCTTCTATCATTAAATTAATATACTTCATAAAAACTTATAGAAAATTCATCTTCTAATAGAAGGGAAATTTTAGTTTTTTCCCATATAATTACTCTGTAATAAATTTTTTATATCTTAAAATTAAAAATTAATAGTATGGTTGAAGCTGGAAAACTACTAATAGATCTCGAAAAGGAGGACATTAGAATATTAATGGCAATTGAACTCGGGATGAAAAGATCAGAATATGTGACCTTAAATAACATTAGATTTTATGCTCGATATCCAATGGAAGAAACCCTTTACCGATTAAAAAAAGTTCATAAATCCGATTTGATAATCAGAGATTCTTCATCCTATGAAATAGGATATACACTTAATTCTATTGGGTATGATGTATTAGCTCTTCATTCTCTTGTGGAAATGAATGTTATTAGTCAATTAGGACCACTCATAGGAAAAGGAAAAGAATCTGATGTATATAGTTGTATGGATGACGATGAAAATGTTCTTGCATTGAAAATCTATCGAATGGGGAGAACAAGTTTCAAAAACATAAAAAATCTAAGAGATATAGTTGGTAATAGAGGTCATATTTCATGGCTCTATGTTAATAGATTAGCAGCAAAAAAAGAATTTGAAGCATTAGAAAAAATATATCAACTCAAATTAGATACTCCTCGACCAATTGCATATAATAGACATATGATTGTTATGAATTATTTAAGAGGTAAAGAATTAGTTTACTTCAAAGAAATTCAAAAACCAAAAAAGATTTTTAATAAAATATTAAAGCAGATGAAGAAGATCTTCCAAAAAGTTAAATTAGTTCACGGAGATCTAGGTGAATTTAACATAGTTATGGATGAGAAGGGAAACATTCTCATAATTGATTGGTTACAATCAATATCTAGTGATCATCCTAATGCCAAATCTATATTAGAAAGAGATATAAGGAATATTTGTAATTATTTTGAAAAAAAGTTCAATATTGTAAGTGACGTAGAAGATATTTTGGAAAGCTTTTATAAATGAATTTATGACATTTATTTAGATAATTTTCCTTTGATAAAAGCATCTTCTAAGTTCTCATTAGTAGACTTGTAAAAGTCATAAAAAAAAGGTTTAATAAATGCCACAAATGAATCTATACGTTTATCCTTCTTCAAAATAGATAGATTAATTTCTGTTCCTAATTTTGAAACCCTAACTAATTCTAAAAAACCCTTTTTAACATCCCCAAGGTTTTGAAAGGAGGTGAATGAAATAATCCCATCAATTATATTGTTTCTTATTGGTATATTTTCAATATCAGATAAAATCGGTGATATTGAAAGTTTATTTTTCAAAATTTTTTGTTTATTTTTCAGCTTTTTAAGCATATTTATTGAAATATCAATGGAAATGAATCTATTTCTAACCTTTTTTTCACTTAAAGAGATAAATTCATATATTAACCCTGTGCCGCATCCAGCATCTAATATATATTTCTCAAAGTAATCGAATTGACTTAAAAAAAATTCAAATTTTTCTCTTTGGATTAAATTATACCTTTTATCATAAAATTGAGAAGAATTATTATATCTTTCAATGATCTTCTTTTTTTTATCCCTTTTCAAATTTGTGAACTTTAAATTAAAAGTTATTATTTGCCTTATATTTCTGATAATAAGGTTTTAATTCAAAAAAGTTTTTCTTTAAGATATCGTTTTTATTAATATTAATATAATCATATAAGAAATATAGATTTATAATGGAAAAAAACAATCAACGGTCAAAAAACCCATTAAATATTCTTCAAGCCGCTCAAAATTCAACTATTATATTGCGTCTCAAAGATGGAACAGAGTATAAAGGGTTATTAAAAGAAATTGATGCGTACATGAATATGATCTTAGAAGATGCTGTTGAAATCATGGATTCTGCCCCTGTAGCTAAATACAATGAAATTTTCATTCGTGGTAATAATTTATTATTCATTAAACCTGACGCATCAGAATTAATGTAATAAATCTTTCTTTATAAAAATTAGACCGAAATAGACCCTTACTAGCATTAGACCCAGAACTCTTATAAATTAATAATATTTTCTGGAAATATTTGGTGATTTTTTATAATAGCAAAGGAGGCTTGATTAGACCCTCTATAGTTTGCCGAAGAAAAAATTGATAATAACCTCTTATTAAAAAACCATCTAAATCCTTCTGGAAAGCATTCATGAGATCTAATTAAAAACTCGAAATTATTTGTTTTCATAAAATCATTGAAAACATCTTTTCCAAAGAAGTAGATATCCTTACCCCTAAAACTCTGAGAAAATCCCTTTAAATCTTCTTTAGGATCATTCCACATCATCTGAAATAAAGCATCTCCATTACTTTCATATATTTCTCTTGAATCATAAGTTTTTAGATTATTTATTTTATTTAATACTGAAAAATCTGTTGGAATCCCTCCATGAACACATAAGATTGAGCGATCTATTGTAGCACAAATGGGTAAAACATCATATAACGATAGAATTTCATTGAACCAATCATAGTGATGAAATTTATTGGCAAATTCTTGATAAAACCCATAAGCTCTGTTCATTTCAAGAGTTTCATGATTTCCCCTAATTAAAAATATTTGATGTTGTGAAATAATTTTCATGACTAAAACCAAGATTAAACATTCTAGCTGATTTGCTCCTCTGTCAACGATATCTCCAAGAAATACTACTTTTTTTGGTTTAGTTGTATTTATTTTATCAATAAAGTAAAGCAATGAATTCAAATTACCATGTATATCTCCAATAACATAACAAAATCCTTCTTCCTCTTCGATATTTAAATTTAAAACCAGATTTTCATTTTCTAAGATCTTTCTGGCTTTATGCAATATCTTTTGAATTTCAGAAAACTCTAATTTTGCAATTTTTCTAGGGTTCTCAATTATTAATTTTATGAAAGTGTCGTCCATCAAATATCAAGCAAAAATATAATATTTAAAAACACTATTTTTAGTTAGTTATTTAATTAATTTTTAACTATTCACTTTTCTAATTAGGCTATCAAATGAAGAACTTATCGAAATCTAATAATTCTTACCAATTAAAAGAAATATTACAGGTTTTGGAAAACAAAAAATTAAACTCTAATTTCAACCGACAACAAAATGGAACTGTATACACGCCTTTAAAAATAGCCGATTACATGACTAAAAATATTATTAAAGTTTATCTGATCGACATTATAAATCAGTGTTTCTCTAAAAATTACGATAAATCATATCCTTTTAATAAAATCATAGAAATTCTGAAAACCACGGACATAGATAATAAAAAAGAGATCTGGGAAATATTTGCTTCTATTAAAGTTTTAGATCCAAGTTGTGGCTCAGGAAGATTTTTATTAGCCGTCGCCAAGAACCTATTAAATATATTTAAAATTTTAAAACCTGACTTTCTTGAGAAGGATCTCAAGAGACTCATAATTAATAATAATATTTTTGGTGTTGAAATTGATCATTCTGCTATGTTAATCTCAAAATTAAGGTTATTAGAGTGGTATCTAAGGGATCTAGAAATTGAAAAAGATAATGAATTAAGAATAGAGACAATTAAAAAGCAATTGATTAAAATATCTAATTCCTTGAACTTAAAATTTAATCTCTGGAATCAAGATTTCTTATTGAATTTTGAGATAAAAGAATTTAATATTATTATTGGGAATCCTCCATATGTAGAAAATAAGAAAATTAAAGACATTAGCTACAAGAAGAAGCTAAAAATATTCAATACCGCTTTTGGTTTATACGATTTATCAATATTATTTGTTGAAAAATCACTAGATATTCTTAATCATCAGTCCGGTTATTTATCTTTTCTTATCACAAATAAATTTTTAGCAGCAGATTATGGTAAAAAGATAAGGCAGAAGATAATAACAGAGTCCCAAATATTAGAGATAATTGATGTTTCTTCACTCTCTTTATTTAAAAAAACAGCTACTTATCCGGTAATCATATCTCTTTCTAAAAAATCCCTTGATTCAAATATCTTAATCAAGATTACAGATTTAGAGGATGAGAATCAAAAATTGAATTTAGAAAAAATGAAAGTCTTCAAAATAGCTCAAAATGATCTAAAAAATTATCCTGCCAATGTAATACCAATCACTTCAGATTTACAACTTATAAATGACATTTGCGGCAAATATGAAAATTTATCCACTATTTTTAGAGAACTTGTTGTAATATATCGTCCATTTGGATTCATTAATTGGGCTAAAAATTTTGACTTGATTCAAAATCAGAGTAATAATGATAAAGATTTAATTATTTTGGGCACTGGAAATGTAGGAAAATTTCATATAAAATTTGAAAAAGGAATAAGAATAGCAAAGCAAAAATTAAAATTAGCCTATTTCCCTTACAATCCCAAATTCAGTCAAATTTGGCCTAAACTTGTCTCAGAAAAGCTCTTGGTAAGAGAAATAGCCACTGAACTTACAGCAGTTTATGATCCTGGGCTGTACACTAATTTAACGGGATTGTATTCGATTATTGTTCCCTCATTCTCTACTAATCAATACTTCTCTCTATTGACAATTTTAAATTCTAAAATCATGAACAGAATTTTTAATGGACTTTATGGTACCCTTCATATGGCGGGAGGTTATTTGAGATATAATGGCAGTTTTCTTAAACGCTTGCCCCTACCGTCTTCTATACCAAATTCATTGGGTCATATGGGAAAAATAATGCAATTTCTATCTCAGATGCAATATGAACTCAAATTAAACCATAACCTAAATTTTAAAGTTAATAAGATTTCAAATTTAATAGGTTTTTTTAAAAGACTTTCTAACTGTTTGGTAGATTCCATTTATTTTGATTGTTTAAAGAATGGGAAGATTAATAAAATGTTGAATTCTGAACACTTATTTCCTAAAATCGAATTTAAGTATTTTTTACCAAGATTTAACTCTATCAAGTATCAATTCTACAAATTGGATGAACTTAAAGACACTTTTAATAAAATTTATGACTTTTATAAAGTCTGCACCAGTAATGAGAATCTTTTATTAGAGATTCAAAATTTAACTAATCCTTTTAATAACACTAACTAAAACAACACACTAGATTGTTTATTTGAATTTAAGCAAAAAAAATATAATTTAAATTATATTATGATAACTTAAACCTATAGAATCTAATTGTGAATTCATTTATTAATGTGAATGATATGGCTAAGAAAAAAAAACCAGCAGCTGTCCCAGATGAAGATGAGGTACCTATTGGTAAGGTAGATGAAGATGGGGAAGAAATACTCGATTTATATGATGAATCTGATAATTTAGATGAGGACGTAGATTATGATCTTAATGAAATTGAAGATGAAATGCTTGCAGATGAGACTGAGGATGAAGAATTTGGGATGGAGATAGACGAAGTAGTTAAAATGTTAAGAGAAGTAAAATGTAAACCGTGTCCTGGGCTTAAAAGCAAGAGAGATTGTCAAATAGCTAAGGACCACGGCTGTCCAAAACCAGACAAGCCATAATTTTTTTTAATTTTTTTTTATTTTCAAAAGGTGGTTTTATTTTAAGTAAAAATACCAAGCGAGCAATAGTAATTTACTTTTCAATTTTAGTGAGCATTCTCATATGGAATGTTAATTATAATACTTTTGGAAATCCATTTCTTCCTTGTTTTTTTCTATCTTTAACCACTTTTCTCATAATTTTTACACCTTTCGAGATATATTTTACTTTTAGGGATTTTTGGTATGAAAGATGGGTTCCAATTGAAATTGATGATATTCAGATATCTAAAATAAAGGTTGAAGTTGAAAAAGGGAAAAAGAAAAAGAAGGAAATAGCTGCCTTACTCATTAAATCTAAAAATCTAAAAAAAACTCAAGAAATCAATTCTCTCATTATCATAGCTCACGGTTTTTCTGATACCAAAGAATCTCTTCAAAGCTTTTATATCCCTTTTGTTCGTTTAGGTTATTTGATCTTCATTTACGATGCAAGAGGCACTGGCATTTCGAAAAATGTGGGAAAAAAGGGAGATTTCTTAGCTAGAATAAATGATTTTAAAATTATAGTCAATTGGATAAACAAGGATCCTGTATTACAACAAAAGAGAAAATTTACTATTGGATTTAGTATTGGAGCATTAACAATTCTTTGCGGTGGGTTCTCAGATGAACGAATAGAAAAGATAATAGCAATTTCAGCTATGTCAAATTATCGTAAAAATTTACCCAGATATAATATAATTGTATTATTAAGCTATTTAATTAAGGGAGTGAAATTGCTTCCCAAGAAAAACGAAAATGAAAAGATCTCTCCATTGTTTCAAATCAAAAAAACAAAAGACATTTCTAGTGAGGAAAAATGGCAACAATTATCTAAAAGAGTATTACTTGTTCATTGTAAGAACGATAGAATCATTAAACTAAAAAATTTTATAGAAAATCGAGATGCTTTAGATCTTCCACATAAAAATCAATTGATCTTGAACAAGGGTGGTCATAATTTGAAAAAAAATGAACTAATTTTGCAGGGAGCTTCTATAAAGTTTCTAATGAATTAAGGATCTTATATGTTGAGTTTATATAATCTAGATTATAAAAAAGATAAGGGTCTACTTAGAGGTGACTAGTATTTATTGCTTATCTTGCAAAAGAAAAATAGAATTAGATGAAATGGAAGATATTTTTGAATTCACATTAGGTAATATTATAAATGGAAAATTTTATGGTTTTCAAAAGAAATATCTTCATAAGAAATGTTCGATATTAGATGATTCTGAAATCTTTAATCCCACTTTAGCTTAGCCTAAATTACTTCAATTGTAAATAAAAAATTAAATTAGTTATAGGTACAAATAACCTTGATGATTCCCTTTTGTACTTAACCGTAAACTACCAAGAAGAATTTTCTTTACTTTTATTTGCTCCTTAAAATTCAAATCAGAGTAAAGTAAGACATAATTCTTTTCTAAATTGATAACAAATAGTAACCCTATCTTGATTAACTTAGAATCCTTAGTTAGTAAAGATATAATAACATAATGATAAGGTAAATTCACTAAATCTCTTACATCTATTTCCTTTTCCACAATTTTATTAGCTTCCTTGTCATATTCATTTTTAACAAATTTAATACCATCTAGTGGAATTGATATCTTCCTAAAATTTTCTAAGATTTTGGCAAATTGGCTCTGTCGCAAAAATCTGCGCTCATCCTTATCTTTTTCATAGAAATATTTATTATGCTCCTTTATAACATAGATCTTCCTTTTTTTGGATTTAGATGCATGCTCTTCGATACTTTTTAACTCTTCGATTGAATCATCATAAAATATAATTAAAATATCTGGATCAACGACATCAATGAAAAAATTCTTATATATGATGCCTGCTTCTGTTTTTATCCAACCATCACTATCTATTAATATAGCATTGACTTCTTTATGATTTTTGACATAATTCTCTATCAATTTATTACAAGAATGTGCAACAATAAACTTGAAATTTGATTTTGGGAAGGTACTTCCAATAAAAATAGTACCTTCAGGTTCTATAGTCTCATTTGTAATGATGTAATCTTTCAATTCTCCAATATTTAAAGTGGTGGGTAAATACATGGTTTGTTGACCTAAATCAGAATCAAGGTAACCTGCTTTTAGACCTTCTCGAAAAATATTATTTGCTAAATATTTTATTAGAGTTGATTTACCGCTGCTAATTCCTAACACCATGATCTTTAAAGGAAAACCTTCTCCATTTTTACGAATTTGTTCTATTACTTTATCCTTGATTTTTTCCCATTCTTCACTAATCGTTTTCTCTTCAACGATATGAAGGTTTTCCTCATTACTTGTATAGATTTCAACCTTGGTATCTTCTAATGAATATAATGGAAAGACATTTGCACTTGGCACGATTAATGTATTACTTTCCTCATCTTTTTGGGGTTTTAAGATTTTTCCAAAAACCTCAACTTTTCCTTCCTTTAAAATTACTCGTGTAGGGCCCTTTACTAATAATGTATTACCTACTTCAACTTCTTTTATCATGACTGCTCATTTATCTAGTTCTATAATCAATATTGTGTTTTTCATAATTTACGATGTATCAACATTTTATACTTATTAAATAAAGGAAATATACTTTACTTTCCTCATTATATGTTAATTCCATGTATATTATTTACGTTTTTATTTTTAATGGTTCCAAATGTTTTTGATAATAAATTCATTTAACTCTCTAATAATTATATTATGATCTGGACATTTTAGAATGGAATGCTGATTATTTTGTAGCCAAATTTTATATTTGATTTTTGAACTAACGTGTTCAAAGATATATTCCATACTATTTTCTTTAATTTGATCATCTAATTTCCCTTGAAACAAAATAACTGGACACTTAATCTTGCCTAATTTTCTTTTCATAATTTTGATTAATTTTCTAATTTTAGGAACTATGTTCAACGGTATTTCATCATATCCTATCCACTCGTAATTAGTCTCCTCTCTTAGCTTATCGGAATCAATGGAATGGTATTTTATAAGAAGATTTAAAATAGGAACAAGTTTTGGTAAAAATCCTTTTATCGCGATTGGAGTGGAAATAGAAAATAATCCATCAACCATACTCTCACTCGCCAATAAAAATGCTAAAACTCCTCCCATAGAATGACCCCCAACAATCACTTGATCACAAGTATCTTTTAGGGATTCAAATTCCCTCAACACTGCATTTAACCAATCAGAAATTTGAATTTTACTCAAATTGGTTGGGGAAGTTCCATAACCTGGGAGTAATGGAACTTTTATAGTAAAACCACTTTTTTTATATAGATCTTCAGCGATTGGTTTTAAGTCAACCGCTGTTCCTCCCCCTCCCCCATGTAGTAATAACACACCTAACTTATTCCCTTTATAATAAAAAGGTCCAGCACCGGAAATTTTTTCAGAAATCAAGATTCTCAGTATTTATTTTCTAATTTCCTTATAGCAAGAGATACACACTTTTTTTCCTTGATATTCCATGATTCTAGAACTCATTGTCAATTCATCACACATCTCACATGGAATAGATTCCTCTATTTGGGCCATGGGGGGAGGATCATATTCCACTTTGTGTATTTTAAAAATATCTTCAGGTTTCGATGCCAATAATGCTTTAACTCTTTGATCTCTAGATAGGTTTTTGTCAATAGCATTTTTTTTCAAAGACATTCTAAATGCTTCTTGTTTCCTTCTACTATAAATAGTATAATTATTTTTTCCATAATCCCGGTGAATCAAATTTCCTTTTCCGTATGTAGTAGATAATATTGCTTGAAGGGCATCTACACTACAATTGCTATTTTCAACAACAGCAACGAGCTCTTCATCGGGAGAATGCTCAAAACCATGATCCAAGGCATATTTTGCAACTAAAACACCAATAGCTATTCCTGGACAAATATGGCCATGAAAAATAGTGGCTTTTTTCATTAATTCTCCAATTTCCATTTAAATCAGTTTATTGTGAGTTTTCTTTGTTCAAATAATTTTTTTTTACTTCTAAATACCTCTTTTTAGTACTTTCTGCATCATCAATGGCATTACATTTGATATACATAGAATAGGCTTGATTTAGTAACTCTAAAGTTTTTTGAAATTCCTTATTTTTAAAATGGTTTTCTGATAGTTCGACAAGATAATCTCCTTTTTTCTTATAAAAAGCAAGAAAATCTTTAGAGGTATCAATTTTTCTGTCCATTATGTACTCATTTTTTTCACGATATAATACTATAAATGATGATTTAGATATTAAAACTTATCAAATTAAATTGGTTATGAATCATCTGATTTCTTTCTAAAATCTTTCATATTTATGATCTTTTGACCTAGACGAGAACCTTCAGCTGCAAATGCCATTAAGTGACTTTCTAAAGTCTCTCGGGCATTTGTGAGAGGTTCTTTTACTGATGGATCTAATAATGTTTCTATGAATGCATCTATAAGTAAAAAATCCCCCCCACCATGACCTGAAGCATCCATCGTCAATTCTTGAGTAAAAATTATTTTACTTAAACCTGTAAAATGATCATAGAGAGTAATTTTTTGAGCGGAATCTCTAAACTTACCAATTAAAGTTGCTCTCGTTCCATCAATTCTTAGGGTTCTACCTTCTCTTTCACTAAATCCATGCATTATCAAATTAGCAGTCACTCCATTTTCAAACTCAATGTTGACAACTTGATGATCAACAACATCGTTATCACATTTATACACGCATTTACCATATTTACTTCTACTAAGTATTTGATATTTTGCCTGTTCTGAATAATCACCCTCCCTCTCTTCTGGTTGTCCTGAGAATATCGGTTCAACAGGCCATTCTTTCCAGAAGATTAACCTTTTAAGTGCTGGGATCAATGAGGATAGGAATTTTAGAGTTTTTTTATGGTTCTTCCTTAAATTTGCTACAAATTTAAGAAAATGATTATTGCTATATTTTAAAATTTGCACAATTGGTTCAATATCAATATATATTCGTGGTGCATAATAAAGACAAGATTTTTCTATTGGACATCCCTCTACACAATATTTTGGAGCTCCTTCTGGCATATTCGCTTTTCGAAAATGCATTAATCCTCCAAAGGAACTGATTTTTTCTGGTTTTTCTCCCACCATCCAATATAATAAATCTAAATCATGACAACATTTAGCGAGTATCATCGGGGAAGAATCCTCTGAATTTCTCCAATTACCACGTACAAAACTATGTGCCATATGATACCAGCTAACATTTTCCCTATGACTAATGTTTACAACTTTTCCAAGCAACCCTTCATTAATCACATTATAAATTGTTGAGAAGAAGTCAGTATAGCGTAGGACGTGAGCAATACCTAGAATTCTTCCTGTTTCCTCAACTTTTTTAATAATTTTAATGCATCCTTCAAGGTTATGAGCCATTGGTTTTTCAAGTAGTACATCGTATCCTTTTTCAAGAGCTTTAACAGTAGGTTCAACATGCATTTGATCTTGAGTACATATAAACGCAACGTCAGCTAATTTTTCTTTATTTAATATTTGTTCCCAACTTTCAAAACACATATCAGACGAAATATTATGGATTGACGCGAATTTTATTCTTCTCGTCTTTATAGGTTCTGCGACCGCTATAAATTTTAACTTATCCTTAAAATTCAATGCATATTGGCCATAGACGGTCATCCCTCTATTACCTGCTCCAACTAATATGGCTTTAATTATTCTTTTCATGATAAAAAACTCTCTTAATTATGAAATATCTGCGGAATTAGGCCATCAACCATCAAGAAATCAGTTAAAACTATCGCTGTCATTGCCTCTACAACGCTAACTGCTCTTGGGATGATGCATGGGTCATGCCTTCCCTTTATTTGAAAAATCTCAGGTTCCATCTTATCATAATTTATGGATTTTTGAGAAATCCCAATACTAGATGGTGGTTTGAAAACTACATTAAAAACAACCGGCATACCTATTGAAATTCCTCCAATTATACCTCCAGAATCATTTTTTGAAGTTTTTATCTCATTATTCATGATTATCCAAGGATCATTGTGTTCAGACCCTTTCATGGTTGCGGCTTTAAATCCTGCTCCAAATTCAATACCCCTAACAGCAGGTATCGAAAAAATTGCTTTACTTAAAATAGATTCTAAACTATTAAAAATCGGATCTCCAATACCTGGAGGCACTCCTTTAACAATACAAGTAACTATTCCTCCTATCGAATCCTTTTGAACTTTTACAGATTCAATTGATTTCACCATCAGATTAGAAATCTCTTGGTTAACGCTTTTAATTTCTGATTTTGCTCTAATTTGATTAAGTGAGTCAATTTTTTGATTTGAATAATCGTTTGGATCCTCAACTTCTCCAATTCTTTTGGTATATGCAAATATTTTAATCCCATAATTTAAAAGTAATTGCCTTGCGATGGCTCCAGCCATTACAAAACTAGCAGTTATTCTTCCCGAGAATCTTCCAGAACCTCGTTGGTCAGCAAAACCTCCATACTTCTTTAAAGCTGAATAATCTGCGTGAGATGGTCTTAAAAAATTTTTTATTTTTTCATAATCAGAAGAAATTTGATCTTGATTTTCTATCATTAAACATATAGGCGCTCCAGTTGCTCTTCCATTTAAGATACCTGACAAAATTTTTACTTTATCAGCTTCCTTTCTGGATGAGGTTAGATTTGAAAAACCCGGTTTTCTTCTATCGAGATCTTTTTGAATCTCAATCTCTTTGATAGGGAACCCAGCTGGAACCCCATCAATAATCACTCCAATAACTATCCCATGGCTTTCTCCAAAACTAGTTATCTTAAAAATCCTTCCAAAAGTGTTCGAACACAAATTGACTTCACCAGATTAAAATGAAAATTAATATAATTACTTTAATCTTTTATGAAAATTAATAGTTGTTAAGAAAGGTTAATTTAAAATGAGATTGCAAATTTATCCCACGAGTCAATTCTGTGGTGAAATTACTGCGCCAGGTTCAAAAAGTTATTCACATCGAGCATTTATCGCTGGAAGTCTTTCAAGTGGGGTTTCACATATTCTGAATCCGATTGATGAGGGAGATGTAAAGGTTACTATTGATGTTCTAGTATCTTTGGGAGCTCATTTAAAAAAGATTGATGCAAATGAGTATCTAATTGATAAAAGTGTAGTTCTTCAAAATAAAAATAAGAAGATTTTAAATTGTAAAAATTCGGGTACAACAATACGATTCTTTACAGCATTTTCTTTAATATATGACGGGATTTTACAATTAAGAGGAGAATTTTTTCAAAAAAAAAGACCAATTGCACCTTTTTTAAAATCTCTCGAACCGTTAGGTATAAGCTTTGAACTCTCTGATCAATCATTAATAATTAACAGGGAGAAATTTATTTGTAAACCGATAAAAATTCCGGGTAATATTAGCTCTCAATTTATCTCTTCTCTACTTTTTATTTGTCCCTTAATTAAATCTACAAAGGAAAGAGAGATCAACATTGAAGTGACTACTCCTATAGTCTCATATCCCTATATTAAAATTAGTTTAGATGTATTAAAGGCGTTTGGGATTAAAGTGTATGAAAATGAGATAGAGAATAAACTATTTAATTATTGCATTCCTTTAAATCAACAATATTCAGCAGTAGAATATCAAATACCAGGGGATTTTTCTTCAATTTCATTCATCATTGCATTAGCAGTGCTCTCTCCATTAGATTCAGTAATAAAAATCAATAATATAGATTTTTTAAAACCTCAAGGAGATCAAGATTTTATCGCCATTTTAAGACATATGGGTGCTAAAATTGAAGAATTTACAAAATCACACTCACTCTTGATACATGGGAACATCCATAAACATCCTCTAACGGGGATTGAAATAGATGTTAGAGAGATCCCCGATTTATTTCCAATTTTAGCTATCATAGGTGCTTTTTCTAAAGGATCTACGAGGTTATATAATGCTTCAAATCTAAGATACAAGGAAAGTGACAGGATTGAGGTAATGGCAAGAGAGATGTCTAAGATGGGAATTAAAGTTGAAGAGAAAAATGATGAGTTAATCGTACACCACTGTGCCAATATAAACGGAATTAAAATTGAACACGACAACGATCATCGAATTGCTATGGCCCTTATCATTGCTGCTCTATTTGCAAAGTCATATTCCGAAATAAAACAAGTAGAAATAATAAATGATTCTTATCCTGGATTTATAACTGATCTATTAGAATTAGGAGCAAGTATTAAAATTAAAGAATTTTAGTTCATCTAAAGGATTTTTGGCGCCGAGCCCTTGCCTTCTTTCCACCAAAATGTTTTGGCTCTGTTCTTCTGGAGTCTCCTGAAAGCAAAGCTTCATCATAATTACGAAAAAGTCTTTCTATTGACTTTGTTCCTAAAAATTTCGTAATTGATTTTGCTAAAGCTATTCTAACAGCATCTGTTTGACTCATTTTTCCCCCTCCTTTTACTTTCACTTGTATATCACATTTTTCAAGTTTTGGATGATTTGCAATTTCCAAAACTTCTCGAATTCTCATTCGGGCTAATTGTGGTTCGTAAATTTCAAGGGGGATGTTGTTAATCTTCACACCTCCTTTTGCGGGATATCTGAGTCTGGCTCTAGCGATTGCCGTTTTCCTTTTACCAGAAGACTGAATATGTTTAGACTTTTCTGACATAATAATCATGCTTCAATATCTTTCTTATTCCATCCAATTCGGACACATAAATCTTCAAGAGTGATGAACTTATTATAATACGAGAGACGTTTTTTATCAGAATGAGGAATTTCAGAAGGTGTCAACTTTTGGTATCTATATTTAAATCGTTCAGGAATATCTTCAATATATATATGAACTCTTTTTAAAGCTTCTTTTCCTCGTAGTTTTTTCCGAGGAAGCATTTTTTTTATGGTTTGTCTCATTAAAGTATCTGGTCTACGTGACCAAAACGGGCCTCGTCTTGGGTTCGTAGCAGTACTAACATTTAATCGTTCTAAATATTTTTCATGAGTACTTCCTTTTCCACCACTTATTATTGCATCTTTTGCATTAATGATAACAATATGTTCTCCTAATAATGCTCTCTTTGCTATTTGACTACAAAAGCGCCCTAATATCTTGTCTGTTGCATCAATAATTTGGTAATCTTCCATTTTGTATCTCCATTATCTTCTAATAAAAAATTCTCACATTTTTTCCTTCTGGATTCTGTTCTAACAAATCCTCTATTGATAGTAAGGTGGAACCCGATTTTTCAATTTTTTCTTGTGCCGGTTCAGAACATTCCAAGCAAGCAATTGTTATTTTATGATTAAGATCCCCAATACCTAAGACTTTTCCCGGAACTATAATAACCTCATTTTCGTCCGTTTTTTTATTTATTCGATATAAATTTGCTTCTATTCTATTATTTCTTGATCCAGATATTTTCTTTGATACCTTTTTCCAAATTCTTCGTTTAGTCTTCCATAGATCTCTAATTAGCTTCCGATAATAATAGTTGCTTGGTCCAGCGACTTTGTGACTCATCTTCTATTCACTCGTATCATATAGCGTTCTAAATATATTCTCTTAAATATGTTATATTTTAATAAATTTGCGATTGATTAAGATTCTATCTTGAGAGTTTCTAATTTAGTAATAAATTCGTCGATTTTTTCATTAAAAATTTCAAATGTTTTTTCAAATAAAACATTAAATGGGAGAACTCCATCACTTTCGACGGTAAATATATAGGTATTATCTTTTTCGGAGACCTTAATCTTTCCTTCAGAGTTATTTTCACAAGATTTGCACAATGTGCATCTCTTCCAGTAATCTTCTTTAAGTTTCAAAACGCCTTTATTATCTATAAAGTACAAAGATTCTGGACACATTTTTACAATTAGTTCTTTCTCTTCTTTCTCTTCTATATCTGAGTCACTGAAATTAATTACTGGATAATTCCGATATGCAACATTTGAAATGGCTTGCCATTTTGCATGATCTTTTGCCGTCCCTAATATTGCGTATGCTTCTATGATTACCTTGTCATTTTTATCGATCTTAACAATAGGAATTTTAGGGTCTACGGGGATGATTTTTGGATCATTTGATTTCAGATCACCTGAATAGATATCCATCGGAGCGTTTGAATCATTACTAATCTCACACGTTAATGAGACTTGACATAATGGACAACCGTATCCAGAACACTCACATTCTTCGGGTAGATTATACGTTTCTAAATCGGTCTTGAGAGGTATTAAACCTAATCGGTGGGCGATAATCTCATCATATAAAGGGCTATCATTCTTCAGAATAATTACTTCATCAATAGCCATAACTGGAATTTCTGTTAGAAGAATTCGCCTTAAAGCATTTATCATTTCAATTGATACTCCCTCTACGACAAAAACAATTTTATGATCATCTTGCCCGATCACATCCAGATTAAGTGAACTCATAATATATCATCATTTTAATTTTAAAATGAATATTTATGAGAATATGTAATTTTAGATAAATTTTTCTGTTTCTTTTTAAAAAAATAGAGGAAAAAATTAATAGAATTTCAAATATTCATATGCTTTGCTTTTGGAATCAAAACAATACTTAATTTGCCGGAAATCTTTTCTAAATTCTGCAACTTCTTTTGCTACAATTTTAGGATCTTTTTTATCAATTATAATATTTTTCATGAATTCTGCAATATCTTGCATCTCACTCTTACCCATACCGAGTCTAGTCACTTCAGAAGTTCCAATACGTAAACCGCCTGGATTTTGATAATGTCTCCTTTCAGCTAAATCGCGTGGAATTAAGTTTCTATTTAAAATAATATTACCAGTTTCCAATAATTTTTCAATGTCTCCCCCAAGTCCAATAGACTTTTCATGTTCCACAATATCAACAAGGATTTGATGTGATTCCGTAAATCCCTTGTGCTCCATCAAAACTGACAATCCTCTTTCATTAAGAGCTTGACCTAGAGTTTTTGCATTTTCGATCACTTGTTTATGATAATCTTTCCCAAATTCAAGCATTTCTGCTAGTGCAATTGCTAATCCTGCTACATTATGTAGATGATGGTTTGAAAGTAAAGCAGGAAAAGCAGAAGACTTAAATCTTTCAATTAAATCTTCCCTATTTGAGACAAGGGTACCATGCTGAGGGCCTGGAAGAGTTTTATGAGTACTCATTGTCATAGCATCAGCTCCTTCTCTCAAAGGATCCTGAAAGTACCCCGAACCGATTAAACCAGCAACATGGGCTCCATCATATCCGACAGAAGCCCCAACTTCTTTAGCAACTTCAGAAAGTTCTTTAACGGGATGAGGAAACAGAAATACTGATCCACCAAAAAGAACCAATTCAGGTTCGAATTCTCTGATAATTTTTGCAGAGCCATCAATATCCAAATTCATTTCATCGTTATCAAATGCAAGATATTCTATATTCAATCCTCTTGTGGTTCCTGCCGTACCAAAAATCTCTCTACCACTTTTAGCAAATCTTGGACCATGAGAAATGTGTCCTCCTCTAATAATTGACATGCAACACATCTTACCGTTATTATCGGAAGTAAACGTGTTGTACATTTGTAGATTGGCAACAACTCCAGAAATAGGTCGAACATCGGCGAAATTGGATTTAAAATATTCTTTAGCCAATTCCATACAAATTTCCTCGACCTTATCAATATAGCGACATCCAGCATATACTCTTTCTCCCGCCCATCCCTCAGCATATCGGTGACTAAAATCTGAAGCACAAGCTTCATCTACCGCATGACTTGTAATATTTTCTGAGGCAATTAATGGTATTGATTTGCCAAACCAATCATTATGTTCCATTAAAAGATCTCGAATTTCTGCTACTTTCTTTTTCAAATTCAATCAATTAATTTTTATTTTTGAGATTGTAAAATAATAAAAAGCCAATTTTTTTAAACATTATGTCATTCTCTTTCAAAATTCTATTTAGATACAAAATAAGCCTCTTAAAGTAATTCTATATCTTCGAAGACAATGGCGAAAAAATGTATCAAAATAGCAATAATTAAATTACTTTATCATCTATCTGATGATTCTAAAATTAGTCGAGCTTCATACAAATTTAATTTTTTGCCAGCTTTTTGCTTTTCTAGAGCAGTAGCTAATTTGTCCTGCTTAAGCTTTTCTAACTCATCATTTTTCTTTCTATTATAAGAGAAATTGGGTCTATTTCTTTTAGAACTTCGATATCCTTTCTTCCCTCTAGAGACTTTTTTTCTCTTATTCATGACCTGTAAAAATTGATCGTGATATTTATCCGCTAATTTTTTATTCTCTATGAGATCCTCTTCAATGTGTTTCTTTTTCTCCTTTAAACTATTTATTTTATCATAGACTTCTTGAAGTTTGGAATGATATTTCTGTGATTTATTTGACCATTTAGTAAGTTGTTCATAAATTTTATTCAGATTAATCTTAATAATTTGAATCTTACGTTCAATTTTAAAATAATCCGTATTTTTTTGTTCGGCTAAAAATTCCTGCTTGATTTCCGCTAATTCTTTGATTTTATCAACAATAATATTTTCTTCAGAAATATCCAAGTTCTCGGTTTCTATCCGTCTTTCTAAATTTTCAATCTTCCTTTCAATTTGTTTAATTGATACAAACGATTTGTTATCATTTCCAAGTCTGTTATTCTTATTAATATTTTTCCTTTCTTCAATAACAGCTTCTAACATATCTTTGTATTCAATTTTCTTTTCTTTTAACTGCTTAACTTTTTTATTCCAGTAATCTCTTTTCTTTTTATAGTTTTCCCTTGAAACCTTGAGTAACTTTTCAATTTCATTATCAATTTCTTGAAGCTCATTTATATATACTTTCGTTTTCTGATTTAGATTGTCTCTTTTTTGTCTGAACTCTTCTATTTGAAGTTGTATGTCCTTAAATGAATTTCCAGAATGTTGAAACTCAGAATTTTTTTCTTTACTCATGAATAAATACTTAATCGAGTAATTTTAAAGAAAATCGATATAATAATGTTAATTATTTCAATTTACCATATATTTTATATTTTTGGTAAGAATTTACATAATTGTCAAATTTCCATAGACTAATTTCATCTTGATCTTCTCATATATAAAAGAATTAATCTAATAATACCTTTTTATTGTTTATATCTCTTAAATAACAAGTGGTCGTTTAAGTTTCTTATGAATCAAAAAATAGTTTCTGAATACGATTTTGTATTTTTAGTATTTGATGAAAGGAGAAGATGGCTCTTACAAGTTAAACATGGCGGTGAATTTCATTCTCATAAAGGAATCGTAAATCACGATGATATTATTGGAAAACCTTATGGAAGGGTTATTTTCTCAAAACCTTACGAAACTCAAGGATATAAATTCTATGTATTAGAACCTCTAGCCTCTGATTATATTTTGCATATGCAGAGAAAGACGCAAATTATTTATCCCGAAGATGCTGGACTAATCATTATGTATGCAGGTATAAAACCTGGAACTAAAATAATAGAGGCGGGATGTGGTTCAGGAGCATTAACTTGTATTTTAGGAACTATTATTCGCCCTAATGGACATGTCTTTTCATATGATATTGAAGAAAAAAATCTGAAACTTGCTCGAAAAAATGTGGAGCAAACAAAATTATCGGATTATGTATCTATTAATTATGGAGATATTGTTTCTGAGAGTTTAGATCATTCAAATATAGATGTCATTATACTGGATATGCCTCAACCTTGGGAGGCAATTGAGAAAATCAGGAACTATCTCAAATTAAGTGGAATTTTTGTATCATTCTCTCCTACTATTGAACAAGTAAAAAAAACCCATTTTAAACTAAAAAAGAATGAGTTCATAGAAATTAACACTTATGAATTACTTAAAAGAACGATGCAAGTCAAAAAAAACGCAACCAGGCCTCAAGTACGAATGATTGGCCATACTGGATACATAACATTTGCAAGGAAAATTAATGATATTGAAAATCCTTATCGAGAGAGAAAACCGAAAAAAGAAGAATTTTTCAATTTAGATGGAATGCCCTTGAGACAATGATCTTTTTTCAACAACTCATGCAAAATTCATTAAATGGAGTTCTTATAACAAGAAAAAGTGATTAAAATCCTTTTAGTTTAACTCCTGTTTGAAATTCCTTCTTTTTCTTAAACCTCTGAGTTTTAAAATAGTGTTTTTTCTTCTCAGGTAAGATTTCAATGTATTTTCTGAGGATATCTTCGACAAAACTTTTAGTTTCACTGTTCGCAATATTTCCAGGATTGGTTAAATTAAAAAGTATATCTTTATCTTTTGAATCTGGAGGTAAACCTAAATTTTTGATGGGAATGTGAAATGAATGGATGAACCAGCCCTTTCTCTTTTCCTCATGAGCAATTACCCTTAAAATATTTTCTGGCTCTTTCTTGATCTTAAAATCAATTAACTTCTTACCTGGTCTTACGATTATGGTTGCATATTCAGGTATCTTATTTTTAGGGTCATGTATTTTCTTTAAGAATTCTTTCAATCGATCTTTCATGTTAGTATCATTTGATTAAAATAATTCCTTAATTTTAGCTTTAATTGTTACTGAAATTTTCTAATAAACCTTATCAAATAATTATAATTATCTCTTTCAAAATTAAAAAATGAACATATGAAAATGACTGTTAAATTATTTTCCTTTGACATTCAAACAAAAACTCAATGTGATTTGATTGATATAACTCCACAGGTCCAGAAAGCGGTAAAAGATAGCCAAATAACTGATGGACTTGTGAATGTTCATGTTGCAGGTTCCACAGGTGCAATATCCACAGTGGAGTATGAACCGGGATTGATAAAATATGATATAGAAGAATTTTTAGAGAACATTCTCCCTTATTCAAGAGAATATGCACATCATAAAACTTGGCATGATCATAATGGTTCTGGTCATCTAAGGAGTTTTTTAATTAAAACATCTCAAACATTTCCTTTTACAAATAAAAAATTGATATTGGGAACGTGGCAGCAAATTATTTTTTGTGAGTTTGATGAGAAGCCTAGAAGAAGGACAATCTATTGTCAAGTTATCGGGGAATAATTTTATCCCTTTCTTTCTAATATTTCTGTAAACTCCTGAACAATTAAACCATATATATCTCTTCTTCTAACGTCTTCGAACTCCTCAATCATAACTTCAATCTTATTACTTTTTTCCTTTAGTTGAGATTCTAAAAATGGTATTTTTTTGAAGAAATTTTCACTTTTATTATTTAGATTTGTTTGATATGTTAAATATTCGAGAAATCTATTTATATCATTATACAACCCAATCACCACCATCAAGAACATTCATTAATATACCCAAAACATAAGTTACTTTAAAATTGGAATATCATTTACATGAGCCGCAATTATCATCAGAATATTACCAGAATCATATCTTTCTTTTCACTTGAATTTCGAAGAACATAAGGTTAAAAATAATGAATTTTACTTGATATTAAACCATTTAAGAAAATAAGGTTAAAATAGTTAAATTTTAATCAAATTATGTGAATTTTATGGAAGAATTGATCAAGATCATTATTGCTGGTTTAGATAATGCTGGAAAGACCTCTATATTAAAAGTTTTGGATAAAAAGTATGACTTTAGTAAAGATATTATGTCTCTCGCACCTACCATCAGAGTGGAATATCATATGATGGAATTCCTTACAAATAAAGTAGTTTTTTGGGATATGGGAGGACAAGAAAAATACCGAGAAATTTATCAGGCTAAAAAAGATCTCTATTTTGCTGGAACAGATCTTTTGTTATACCTAATTGATATTCAAGATAAAGAACGAGAAGAAGCTTCATTGAATTACCTAGATCTTATTTTAAATCATTTCATGAAAAATAAAATTGAAATCCCAGTGATTATGGCATTTCATAAATATGATCCGGATATAAGATCTAATGAGAATCTCTTAAACGACATTGATGCTTTAAGGAATTTGATAAGCAATAAATATCCAACATTTAAAATACTTTATCAATTGACATCAATATATGACGTAATGTCAATTGTTCAAATGATTTCTTATGGGCTCTCTGTTTTTGATGAAAAATTTTTCGAGCTTTCTGAACTTTTAGAGGAATATTTAGAAGAATTTAATAGTAAATCTCTAATTATATTCGACAAAAATGGAATTATCCTAAGTGAATTTTATAACAATACTATAGAGCCTGAGATATATACTGAGTTTTTGGA
>Ga0315542_1000346_pt1 | contig 28657 bp, 24 predicted proteins | sample SalMarSW160120MG_FD_202541 | JGI IMG/M metagenome (GOLD analysis project Ga0315542, IMG submission 202541) | Salt marsh sediment microbial communities from the Plum Island Ecosystem LTER, Massachusetts, United States - Salt Marsh Sediment SW1601-20 ... | reverse complement strand
CGGGCCGCTGCATCCTATCCTTCCCTTGAAAAGAGAGGATTATCTTCTTAAAAAGCTGACGATGAGAGTTCCATCATTCCGTTTTGCCGTCTGTTTTTTTGTGCTTGTCGTTTCCGTGCATGTTCCCTGAGCCCTGTCTTCTCTCGTTTTCTGCTGTTTGCTCGTGGACAGAGGGTTTCCGCTGCGGCTTGCTCCCATGTGCGTACTTCACGCTTTCACTTCTCCGTTTTTGCTCGCGCTCATGTGTGTACGTCGCGCGGTTTCGTTCCCGTTGCCGCTCCCGCTCATGCGAGTATTTCGTCCGCTCGTATTCCCGGTTCCGCTTCCACCCCTCTTGCCATGCTCTATCCCGATTCCAGCGTTTTTCGTGTTCCCACTTCCTCCAGTCCCTTCTCACCTCCCCGTAGGGTATCCTGTGGTACCCGCGAGGGAGGCTGCGATAGCGGGGAGGGAGCTGTGTCAGCGCGCGGGGCACATAGCGAGGTGCGAGAGGCGCCCAGCCGCCGTTGTAGGAACTGGCCCTGTACCAGCGGCCACGATGGGGACGATACCAGTACCCGTGATAGAAGAAAATATCTGCCTTAACGTCGGGGGCCAGATACACATAGGTTCCGGGTATAACCGCCATCGGCGGTGGAGTTCGTATTTCGAAGAGAGGAGGAAGGTCGATATGGACGTCAAGTTGCATGCCCGCCATTGCGTTCTTCCTTGCCCCGAGAGTGAGCAACACTCCGATGGAAACCGTCAACACCCATGTCCTCCAAAGATACTTGCCCATTTTGCCTCCTTCCTTAATTTGAGAAGCTGTGATCAATGATCCGAGACGGATCGCCTTTCAAACCGCCATGCGATCCGTGACTCGGTTTGGACCTGCTTCCAGGTGCCTTCTCTCCCTCGAGAAAAAGCGTTCGAGTCCAAATTCTGAAACCGCAAGCAAGATCTTTACCAATTTTCAACAAACCAACAAATATCTTGAAAAAACGGTATGTTTATAATGACCCGTCGGAAAAGCTTTGGCTCGATGGTACATATTAATGTGACATGGTGTCAAAAAATACACATGTGGAGGCCTCTCCGGAACAGACTCGATTGCGGATTATTTGCGAGTCAGATGTTGTGGATATTTCTTGAAGGCCAATTTCTATTGAGATATGCCAAGCAGATTCTTATGACCGTTGATGGAAAGAGCTTCGTTGCTGCTGCAGCCGCATGAAACCAAGACACTGCTCAGAGAGGCATGACGATCCCGTTCTCCCCTCCGAGTAGTTCTCCTTATCGCCGAAGGCGATATGTGTTTGAGCCTCCAAGCTGCGGAGAATACATATGCGTGTAGGGCGTGGGGGGATCCGGCAAGGTCTAGCCCACCACTACCGTCGACTTCCGTTTCGCCACAAGGGCCTCTTTCTGGGCTGCTATGCTGTGGCTGGGACGAACACCCCCTGGCGCGCGCTCATGATGTGCACGATATGAAGTCAATATCAATCACTTTTTTGCAGTACTCCTGTCTGCTAACGATTTTCGACACCGCTGACCGGCGGCTTGAGGCGGATAAACGGCCGGCTCTGCCTGTCAAAGGGAGGGCCGGTGAAAGATTGAAGCTGTAGATTGCCGGTCATGAAACTTCTTGTAAACGGCCGATGCATTGCTATCTTAATATTTACGCCGGGTTAAAAGTACAAAGAGCATGCGATACCCGGCGCACGGCTGAATCTGGAGATTTCGAGGTGAACAAGAGATTTGCGCAATCCATCGGACTGACCCGGCCTGTTCTGGCACTTTCCATTGCCCGCATGGCCGATGCGATGGGCAACAGCATTCTTTTCATTATCCTGCCGCTCTATGTGGCAAAAATCCCGACGGAATATCTGCATTTCCCCTTGCCGGTTCTCGTTGGTATTTTGCTCTCACTGTACGGCCTGGTGAATTCAGTCCTGCAACCCTTTATGGGGGCATTGAGCGACCACATGGGCCGGCGCAAGGTCCTCATTCTGATCGGTCTCGGATTGATGTGTACAGGAACCATCGGATTTGTTCCTGCAAACAATTTTCTGGAACTGGTGTTCCTCCGCATGCTCCAGGGTGTCGGCGTCGCGATAACCATCCCAGCCTCCCTGGCCATTATGGTGGCAGTCACCGAGCGGAAAACCCGAGGCGGGGCCATGGGCATTTACAGCACAATGCGAGTCATCGGGTTTACCATTGGGCCGTTATTAGGTGGATTTCTGAAGGTCGCCTGGGGGTTCAATGTCGCGTTTTCTGTCGGAGCAGGTTTTATTGCTGCGGCAATGGTTTTGGTCTATTTCTGGGTCGACGAGGTGAAAATGCCGCCCAAAGCTCTTCCTGCCAGGCCCTTCAAGATTCTGGACAGAGAGTTGATGCATCCGGGAATTCTCAGCGCCGCAGCCGCAACTTTTATCATGGCCATTGCCTTTTCATTGGTCGCCACTTTGGAAAATGAATTCAACGCGCGTTTGAACATCAGCGCCCTCGGTTTCAGCATTGCATTCAGTTCCCTGATGGCTGGCCGGGTACTGTGTCAGGTCCCTCTGGGGCACCTTTCCGATTCAGTGGGCAGGAGGCCCATCATTATCCTGGCACTGCTTTTCATCGCCCCGGTCACCGGGCTGCTGGGGGAGGTCACCACCCTCTGGCAGTTTATTCTCCTGCGGGTCTTGCAGGGCATAGCGACCGCGGGCATTGCGGCGCCGGCGTTTGCAGTTGCAGCGGACCTTGCACAGGTGGGGGGCGAAGGCCGGCAGATGAGTTTCATCACCCTGGGGTTCGGCCTTGGGCTGGCGCTGGGCCCGATGATCGCCGGTGCTCTCGCAATCGTGTTTTTCGATCTGCCGTTTCTGACGGGCGGGGTCATGGCGATCGCGGGCGCCTGGATCGTTTACCGCTATATGCCCGAAACCGTTCAAAGAGGAAGGAATATTGATTAGGCCCACGCCAGATGGAGACCCGGAGATTTACTTTATGAGTGTTGCGGCGCGGGCAATGTCCGCCGCCAGTTCCTTTGCATCTCGGTACACGGCCCCGGTGCCCTGGGAGAATCTCAAGAGGATCTGGTTCAGCTCATGGTGCAGGTGAGGGTAGACCATTTTCAGGTTGGCCAGCTGGCTCGGGAACACGCTCTGCATATCCTCCGCACGAAGCCGTTCGGCAATTTCGGGATGGTGGAGCCTGATGTCGCTCAAAATCAGGTATCCTTTTCCCACTACATAGGCAAGCAGGGTTCCCATTTCAAGGATATCCCGTTCGAAGACGTGCTCTCTTTCCTTGAAATCGTAATCAAAATCAATCCATCGGTACCTGCCCGTTCCCGTTTCCACGAAGATGTGATCAGGAGTAATGTCTCCATGAATTTCGCCCATGCGGTGCAGGTCTCCAAGGGCGTCACAGGCCGCCCCCAGGTGCTGTAGAATATCGGACAGATGTTCCTGATAGTATTTTACATGCGCCACGGGAAGAGATTGAATGGTGTTATCCAGGCTCTTACCCGCAATGCGATCCAGAACCCTGACGACATTCCCTCCCGAGTCCACTGCGGAAAATCCCTGCATGAACCCTAGGTGCCCCTTCACCTTTTCGAGGATCCGGGCCTCCTTCTCCGGATTACGCAGGCACGTGAACTTCAGCCCCTCAATGGTGCATGAAAATTCTTCCAGAAAAGTAAGTTTGATGATCTTGCGCTCCCCGGTGACAAGATCGATGCAGCTTTTCACCCAGGGTTTGGGTTCCCCTTCCAGTCCGAATTTCTTTTCCGACTCTGTTCCCCGTACCAGATACCCGACGTCATTCAGGAGAATTACATCGCCGTATTCCACTCCGTAGAAATCGGTCGTATCTTCGAGAACCCTGTGGACCTTGCAGGAAGAAAGATTCGAAATGTATTGTTCGCTGATCCGGCACCAGTCCTGTGCCGCCTCCGGTGGCTGGCCGTTAGTCACCTCTCTACACCCCGTAAGTCGAACACGGTTTCATCTTCCCTGAACAGCCGCATCTCCGATCTCTTGCTTGAGTTCTTGCTCGAAAAATGATCCGTCCGGTCGCGGAATCAAGGGGGAATTGCAAGCCTGTGGGCGCGGCGGCCCTCTACGAGTGAATTTCATTCAGCAGCCAGGCCATGTTCCTGCCAAGATTTTCCATGATCCTGATGCCCTCGACATCCTCCTTGACGTCCCCTTTGTCACGTCCCACGCCTACGTTCCAGTACGTCGAACCGACAATGAACATCTGGCTGTATTGAAACAGGTGATTGAGTGTGTCAAAGGTCCGTATTGCGCCTGCCCGGCGCATCGCGGCGACAGCCGCTCCTACCTTGTGCGTAAAGAGTCCCCCATTCGCGGCGGAAACAAATCCGCATCGTTCGATGAGCGCCTTGATCGTCGCAGTTGCATCGGCATAGTACACCGGGGAACCCAGAACAATCCCATCGGCTTTTATCATTTTTCCGAGGTATTCATTCAGCTTATCTGAATCCACAGAGCATTTTTTGTTCTTGTTATCAAAGCACTTGCGACATGCAATGCACCCCTGGAGCGGGCTCCCGGCCATTTGGATGAGTTCGGTTTCAATCCCTTCTTTTTCGAGTTCCGCCAGGACGACGCCCAGCAAGATGGCCGTGTTCCCGTCTTTCCGGCTGCTTCCGTTAAACGCCACTACTTTCATGGTTTCTTTCCCCTTTCTGAACTGAGTTTCTTCTTCCATAATTGGAATAATGTGTATTAGTTTTGGTCAAACCCTCCACCTCCGGTTGGGAATCCGGTGGGTCCTTACCTGATGATAAGCCACACGCCCAGGATAAGGATGCACATGCCCAGCAGGCGGCTTAATTCCACGGGGCGCACTGTTGCCCCGAACAGGCCGAAATGATCCAGGAGAGCGGCCACAATGAACTGGGCGGCGACCAGGATTGTGAAGGCCTTCGAAAGTCCCAGCCGAGGCACGGTATAGCCGATCGTTCCAACAATCACCAGGCCCAAAAAGCCCGCGCTCAAAGAATACCAGGGGACATGGCGCCATGCCTTCAGGTTGCCTCCGCCTGCGGCCAGCATGATAACCGCCGCCAGAAGCCCTCCGCTCCCATAGGTGATGAACACGCTCTCTCTGGTGCCCATGACCTTGTCCATCAACCCCATGAGCTGACCTTGAAGCGCAACTGCCGCCCCTCCGATTACCGCGAGGATTACCAGACCCACAGAATCATTCATCTTCATTTCCCTGAGAAATCTTTATCCAATTCTCGGCCAGAGCTTATCTCAATTCAACCGAGTGCCTTCATGCCTTGGAATTCCCGTGGCCGTCATCCAGTGTAGATATACCCTTCGAGGTAGATCACCGCCCTGCCTGCAATGGAGACCCTGCCCCCCATATCCCCGCAGAAGAGCTCGCCGCCGCGCTGGGAGACCTGATGCGCGACGAGTTCTTTTTTCCCCAATCGGGAAGACCAGTAGGGAACCAGGGTGCAATGGGCGGAGCCGGTAACCGGGTCCTCCGGGATCCCAACACGAGGCGCAAAAAACCTGGACACGAAATCCACTTCCTGTCCCCTCGCAGACACGATGATGCCTAAGCAGTCCACTGCTGTCAACTCGGCGAAGTCCGGTTGCAGCTTCTTCACTTCCTCCTCGCTGGCTAAAATCACCAGATAGTCCCGTGACTTGTATACCTCCTCAAAGTCGCATCTGAGGCCTTTTTTCAAGGCGGCAGGGGCTGATGCCGGTTCGCCTTTGCGGGAAGGGAAATCCATGACCAGCAGGTCATCCCGCTCTCGCACCGTCAGGATCCCGCTCCGCGTGAAAAATCGGATAACGGAACCGCCGCGTTTCAGAACGCTGGAAACGATGTAACCACTCGCAAGTGTGGCATGGCCGCACAAGTCCACCTCCGTCCTTGGGGTAAACCAGCGCAGTTCCCAGCCTTCTTCCTTCTCCACGATAAAGGCGGTTTCCGACAGGTTGTTTTCCGCAGCGACATTCTGCAGTGTTCCGTTGTCAAGCCAGGTCTCCAGAGGGCATACACCGGCAGGATTTCCCGCAAAGACTCTGTTCGTAAATGCATCAACCTGATAATAGGGGATCTTCATGTCGTTCTCCTAAGCACACGTTTTCGAAACAGACCGTTTCATCCAATACAGGTCTGATCACGCCTCAACCGGAAACTCGACCTTCTCCACGGAGCGAGATGCTGATGTCGCCCGAACAGGATCCTGTTTCGTGCATGATGCACCTCTCGAGCCTGGGATTGATTTCATACGTGATCCCCAGAGACTCAAGCCAGCACTCGATCCTGTACATGACTCCGCAGCGGTACTCGTCGATCATTCCCATGCGCTTCATACCCTTGTAGGCGAAGCATTCCCAGTCTTCCCATTCCCAGCGCAGAAGACCTCTTGAGGGTGAAGTCAAGTGAAATCTCTCAAAGACCGAATCGGGCAGGATCAATTCCAATGCCTCCAGAAGGAATACTTTGAGGCCATCAAATGTATCCATCTCCTGTTTATCCATTGCCAGGGCACTCCTGGCCCTCGCCATCTCGATGGGGGCCAGCGATCTTATGGCGGCTTTGTTCAAGGCGTTCGCTTTCTCAGCGCCCAATTCACGGCAGGAGTGATAAAACCACATACCGTCATGGGTGAGCCATCCCTTGCCCAGCAGGTCCCTCACCTTGTTTTTTTCGATTCTGTCCAATACCCCCATGTCCGCTACCCGTTACCCGTTCATTGTTCATCCATCCGGAATGCACGAGGATCTCACCGTGCCGGCCTTCAAGACCCGACGACGAAGTATTCGCATCGGCGGAGTCTATTATTTTCCTATATCACATTTTCGAAGAAATAGTGCAACCATCTGCATCCATGGGATAAGGTGGAAATCCCGGGGGCCTTTTACTTAAGTATTGACAAAAGCCCAAACCTCTGATTCTTTTTTATATGGCGTGAACGGCAAGAGCGTCTGAATTGGAAATCGCATATCATCCAGCCCTGCGGGGGAATGGACCTCCGCAGGCATTTTTCACTGGCGTCTGAGGTATGTACTTGTGAATTTTTTGCAACAGGCTATGGGAAATCCGTTTATCACCCTTGATGACGTCACCCTGCGGGTGAGCGACACACCGGTGTTTGAAAGAACGAGTTGGGCGCTGAAATCCTCACAGCACTGGGCAGTTATAGGACCGAACGGGTCCGGCAAGTCTCTCCTGGCGGATGCAATCTGTCGCAGAGTCCCTCTCGTGCGTGGGCAAGTCCGGTTCTTTTTTGATGGAGCCGGGGAAGCTGCTCGATCTTATCTGAAGCCGGGAGAAATCTTGAGGATTTCCGCCAAAGCGCGTCGGCAATTATTGCAGCGGTATGCCGGGTACCATCAAGCGCGCTGGCAGAGTATCGAAGGCGAAGATGCGCCGACCGTGGCAGAATTGCTGAGCGAAGAGGGGATCAAGCAGCACTTGTCCCAGGAAGCCGCACCGGATTGGATGAGTGAAGAAACCTACAGTCGGAAAAGAGCGAATGCAGTCGAATTATTGGGGATTTCCCACCTTCTGGATCGCAAAATCATCCATGTATCGAACGGAGAAGCCAGCAAGGTTCTGATCGCTCGCGCGCTGATGCAAGCGCCGAAACTGCTGATCTTTGATGATCCTTTCAGCGGGCTGGATACTGCTTCCCGCGGTATGCTGCGGAATATCGTTGAACAATTGTTGGCTACGGGAAATTTCCAGGTATTACTGATCACTTCCAGGGGTGATGAAATTCCGGAGGGCATGACGCACCTCCTTTGTGTACATGATAATCGCATCATTGCCCAAGGCCCAAAAAAAACAATTCTGCGGACACCGTTCGTACGGCAGTTCCTGGCTGCTCGGAAACAAACCCCGGCGAGCGATCACCTGCGGTTCCCTGAAAATTCTGAAAAATCAGCCGGCGAATATGCAACGCTGGTCGAGATGGAAAATACATCGGTCACCTACAACGGGACGCCCGTATTGCGCAACGTCAACTGGAAGATGAAACAGGGTGAACACTGGGCGGTAGTGGGGCACAACGGCGCCGGAAAGACAACCTTGTTGAGCCTGATTCTGGGGGACAATCCGCAGGTGTACGCCAATCAGATTACCCTATTCGACAAAAAGCGAGGTTCAGGAGAAAGCATCTGGGAGATAAAACGCCGTATCGGATGCGTGTCGCCGGAATTGCAACTGTACTATGACCGGAATATCACCTGCCGCCAGGTAGTCTGTTCCGGTTTTTTCGATTCAGTGGGATTGTATCGGACTTGCTCCCGGGAGCAGGAGCAGCTTGCGGATCGCTGGCTGCTTGCTCTTGAGATCGAAAAGCTGGCAGAACGTCCGCTTCGTTCACTATCCGCCGGAGAAAAGCGAATGGTACTTCTGGCGCGCGCGCTGGTGAAAAACCCGACCCTGCTTGTGCTCGACGAACCATGCCAGGGGTTAGACGCCGAACATCGCCTTCATATCATCAAATTGCTGGATCAGCTCTGCCGGCAAACACCGGTCAGCAGCATCTTCGTCACGCACCGTTTCAAGGAAATGCCCAAGGCCGTCACGCACGTATTGCGGTTGGAACAGGGGCAAGTTGCAGAATCCGGCAAACGGAAAGACGTATTCGGATGGTGAGTCCAACAGCCGGGAAAAATTCCGGAGAGGAGGAACGATGAGATCCCTCCTGCGCCTTTACAGGTTTCTGCGGCCGTACCGGGTGCGGGCCGCGGTCGCATTGATGCTGCTTCTTGTCATGGTCACGGCCGACCTTGTCATTCCCCATCTCACGCAGCGTGTCATTGACCAGGGGATCGTGCCGAAAAACCTCTACGTCATCATCACGACGGCCCTCTACATGGTGGGTGCCGCAATCCTCTCTGCGAGCGTAGCCCTGATCAACAATTACCTCTCCGTGAGCGTTGCCATGGGTTTTGCCGCCGACCTGCGCAGCGCGCTCATGCGAAAGGTACAATCCTTCTCTTTTGCAAACCTCGATACCCTTCAGACCGGGAAGCTCATCGTTCGTTCCACAAGCGACGTCAATATGGTGCAGGTTGTTGTTATGCTCTCGCTCCGCATCCTCACGCGGGCTCCCATCTGGGCCGTCGGGGCCATTGTGCTTCTCATTTTCACCAGCCCCCGTCTGGCTCTGATTATGGCGGTGGCTGTACCCCTGATCGTTGTTCTGGTGTGGTTCTTTGCCCGTAAAGCCCGCACGATGTTTCTTCTTATGCAGCAGCGGCTCGATCGGCTGAATATCGTCCTCCAGGAAAATCTGGCCGGAATGCGGGTGGTCAAGGCATTCGTTCGGACCGCACACGAGATGGCAAGATTCGGTGAAGCAAATGAGGAACTCATGAACCGGACCATTCAGGCCTCCCAACTCATGGCGGTCTTCATTCCGTTCATGCTTCTGATCCTCAATCTGGCCATCGTCAGCGCGGTCTGGATCGGCGGTAGGATGGCCACCGCAGGCCAAATGACCGTTGGGGAGGTGGTGGCGGCCATCAACTATCTCTCTTTCGCCCTTTTTCCGATCCTCATGCTGGCGGGGATGCTCGGTCCCCTTGCTGCCGCAGACGCGTCGGCGAGGAGAATCCTGGAGGTCCTGGACGCCGAGCCGGAAGTGGGGAAACCCCGCCAGGCAGCAACGTTTGCGCATCCCAAGGGGCGAATTGTTTTTGAGAATGTCTCCTTCAGCTACCGGGGGAACAGCACAGAACCGGTGCTGTCGGATGTTTCCTTCTCGGCCGAACCCGGGGAGACCGTCGCGATCCTGGGTGCCACAGGTTCCGGAAAATCGACCCTGATTCACCTCATCCCCCGCTTCTACGATGTGACATCCGGCCGGATCACCTTCGACGGCATCGACGTGCGGGATCTGGATATTCACTTGCTGCGAAGCGCGATTGGGGTGGCGCTCCAGGAAGCTGTCCTTTTCAGCGGCACCGTGCGCGACAACATCCGCTATGGACATCCGGCCGCCACCGATGAGGAAGTCATGGCTGCGGCGCGGGCAGCTCAGGCTGATGAATTCATCGCCGAGCTGCCCAAGGGGTACGATACCGTTATCGGCCAACGGGGGGTGACGCTTTCCGGGGGACAGCGTCAAAGGATCGCGATTGCCCGGGCGCTGCTTGTGAAACCCAAGGTCCTCATCCTGGACGATTCGACGAGCGCCCTGGATATAGAGACGGAAGTCCGGCTCCAGGAAGCTCTCGACCGGTTGATCGCTGATTCGAAAAACGCTACGACCCGCTTTATCGTGGCGCAGCGGATCAGCACCGTACTCCTGGCCGACAGGATCCTTTTGCTTGACCAGGGGCGGATCAACGCTGTCGGTACCCACCGGCAGCTGCTCGCCTCGAATACCATGTATCGCGACATTTATCGCTCTCAACTCGGTGAGCCGCCGGACGGCGAGGCGGGAGACCATGGCTGACGGGCAGACGAGGCAGAGTGCCCCGGTGACGATGACCGGGACGCCGGGCCCCGGCGGAACGGGCGGCCCCCAGGGCCGGACCATCGAGCGCCCTAAAGATGTTCGGGGTGCGCTTCGCCGCCTGATGCACTATCTGCGTCCGCATCGAGGCGGTCTGGTCGTGATAGCCTTGATCGCCGCCCTCGGAACGGCGCTGGCCCTTGCCGCACCCTACCTGCTGGGCCGGGCCATCGACCAACTTGCCAAAGGAAACCTGAGGGCCCTTTTATTACCGGTTCTCCTCATGGCGGCCGCCTATGTATTGTCTGCCGTGGCGCAGCTGATCCAGGGAATCCTGACGGTCAGAGTGTCTCAAAAGGCGATGCGGACGCTACGTTCGGACCTCTTCAACCACATGGAAACGCTATCGCTCAGGTTCTTCGATGCCAGGGCTCAGGGGGAACTCATGAGCCGGCTGACAAACGACATGGACGCGATCAGCCAGGTGCTTACGAACAACGCGGCTCAGCTGTTCACCGGGGTTCTGACCCTGGTGGGCATCCTGTTCGTCATTTTCATCCTGAGCCCCTGGCTGGCCCTTGGGTCAATGGTTGCCTTCCCGTTGATGATCGGCCTCGTGGGTACGGTGGGAAGAAAAACGCGCAATGTATTCCGGAGTTACCAGGCCCGCTTGGGGGCACTGAACGCGGTGCTCGAAGAGACCTACAGCGGGCAGCGGATAGTGCTGGCATTCGGGCAGGAGGAAAGCGTCCTCACACATTTCGACCGGGCGAACGAAGAAGTCCGTTTGACCGGGGTTCGAGCGATGACGCTGGCCCTGGTGGTGATGCCGATGATGGGCATCCTGTCAAACCTGAATATCGCGATTCTTTGCGGCCTTGGCGGATGGCTGGCGATTCGGGGGGCGGTGTCGATCGGGACGATCGCCGCGTTCATCTCTTACTCGCGGCGCTTCGCAGAACCGCTTCGCCAGCTCGGCAATCTATACAACCAGGTCCAGAGGGCGCTGGCCGGGGCCGAGAGAATTTTTGAGATCCTGGATACGATCCCCAGCCAGAGCGATGTACCGCAGGCGGTGGAACTATCCAGGGTGTCCGGAGAAGTCAAACTCGAACACGTGACCTTCTCCTATGTGCCCGGCGTTCCCGTGCTGAAAGACATCTCCGTCCATGCCCGATCCGGAGAACGGATCGCCCTCGTGGGACATACCGGGGCGGGAAAAACGACCCTCGTCAACCTCCTTTCCCGCTTCTATGATATAGACGAGGGGCGAATCCTGTTCGGCGGAATTGACATACGTACCGTGTCCCGGGACAGCCTGCGGCGGCAGCTTGGTGTGGTCCTTCAGCAGTCGTTTTTTTTCAGCGAATCCGTACTGGAGAACATCCGCTACGGTCGTCTCACTGCCACCGATGAGGAAGTTGTCTCTGCAGCGCGGTTGGCCCATGCGGACGGATTCACCCGCCGGCTGCCGCAGGGCTACAACACAATTCTCTCGGAACGGGGTGCGAGCCTTTCCGAGGGGCAGCGCCAGCTCCTGTCGATCGCCCGGGCCGTATTGGCCGATCCGGCCATCCTCATTCTGGACGAGGCGACGAGCTCTGTCGACACCCGTACCGAGCTGTCCATCCAGAAGGCGCTCAATGAATTGATGCGGGGACGCACGAGCTTCGTTATTGCTCACCGGCTTTCAACCATTTCCGGCGCCGATCAGGTAATCGTGATCGAGAAAGGCAGGCTGATGGAGCAGGGAACCCATGAGGAACTCCTTGCCAGGGAGGGTGTCTACCATCGCCTGTACCACAGTCAATTCAGAAACCAGGCGAAGGAAGCTTCTTGATCAACTTTTCATGTCACATATCCGCCTTCCTTTTTGTCTAAAGGAGTAAGTGGCAAGAGAAGCATCTGCAAACCAAGCAAGCCCTGAAAGCCTGGTTGACTTGATAAGGGCAGAGAACATAAGGGTTCATCGAAATAAAGGAGGAATGACATGGAAATCAAAAAGGAATTGCTGGCTCCTTGCGGTCTTTACTGCGGGGTGTGTGCGATTATGATAGCCCATAGTGACGATAACCAAAAGTTCAAGGAACGGTTGGCCCCTGTCTATGGGGTCTCTCCCGAGGAGATACGGTGTGAAGGCTGTTTATCGAGTGATGTGTTCGGCTACTGCACTACCTGCGCGATCAGGTCCTGTACCAGTGAGAAAGGTTATGAAGGGTGTCACCAATGCGACGCATTTCCCTGCGAGCACATTGATAATTTCCCTGTCCCAACGGGCCGGCAGGTAATTTTGCGGGCTGTGCCGCAACGGCGAGAGATGGGAACGGAAAAATGGGTTGACGCCGAGGAAAGACGCTACCAATGTCCCAATTGCGGAGAACAGCTCTTTCGGGGAGCAAGACGCTGTCGCCAATGCAAGGAAGCCGTAAATCCGGATTAAAGGAGATCGGCCCGGCTGCGGAATCCTTTCAGACGTCTCAAATACCGGGATCGGGTGGGTATCCCAACCTTCACAGTGAGTTCGGAAATACACTCCTCGAGATCGCAAAATAAATGATTCAACCTATTCAATGCCGGTTACCCATGTTGTTCAATATAATTTTACGGCGGTCATCGAAATCACACCAAAAAAGGAGAATGAACAATGTCGGAAACCGAAAAGAACTTGAAGGCGGCGTTTGCCGGTGAGTCCCAGGCCAATCGAAGATACCTTGCCTTCGCCCAAAAGGCGGCGGATGAATACCGGGAAGGGGTCTATAAACTCTTTATGGCCGTTGCGGAGGCGGAAACCATCCATGCGCTCAGGCATCTCAGCAACCTAAAGGAAATAAAAGGTACTGAGGACAATCTGAAAACGGCCATCGCCGGAGAAATGCACGAGTTCAAAAGCATGTATCCTGAGATGGTGGCAAAGGCCAAAGAGGAAAAGATGAGGGCGGCAGAGATCACCCTTTCCCATGCCATGGAAGTGGAAAAGGTGCATCACGCCCTGTTCCATGAGGCACTGGAAAACCTGGACGATTTCCCGGTGCGGGATTACTACATCTGTCCGGGCTGTGGTCATACCGCAGCCAATGAGCCTCCGGAACGGTGCCCTGTCTGCGGCGCAGTGGGGAAGAGCTATTACAAAGCCGGGTCGGTGAAAGGTCCCGGGATGCTGAATCTCTAAACGGCTTCTCACACGAACCGCACGGGGAGTATCTGTTTGAAAACTTGAGAGTACGAATCAAATCCGATACTCCCTCTGAAAGGATGATATGGGAAAGATTGAAATCGGCAAGGGTCGTGTTTATTATCCGATGCCCTGTTCTCTGGTGGGGGCGAACGTGGCGGGAAAACCCAACTACCTCACGGTGGCATGGTTCAGCATGGTCAATACAGACCCTCCTTATCTTGCTGTCGCAATGGGCAAGGCCCACTACACGAACTCCGGCATCCGAGAGAACCAGACCTTCAGCCTCAACATACCTTCGGCGGAGATGGCCGAGGTCACGGATTATTGCGGCCTCGTCTCAGGCAGCAAGGTGGACAAATCGGGCCTGTTCGAGACCTTCTACGGTAAACTTGAAACGGCGCCGATGATCGGGGAATGTCCCGTCAGCTTCGAGTGCAGGTTGATCCGGACCGTTGAACTGCCGAAAAATCAACTCTTCATTGGGGAGATCGTCGCGACCTACTGCGATGAAGCCTGTCTAACGGAGGGTGTGCCCGACCTGAAAAAAATCAACCCCCTTTTGCTCCTCATGCCGGATCGAAAGTATGTCGCGCTGGGACGGGAGATCGGCCCGGCATGGAAGATCGGGAAAAACCTCATGTGAATGCGGTAAACACCCGCTTGTAAGCTCGCACCCCGGGACTTTCACTTCGGCAGCTTGGCCGCAAGCACATCGATTTTCTCAATCGCGGGCGGCTTCACGAATAGCTCCGCTGCTTTCTCCATCAGTGCGGCGGCCACTTTGCCCGCGAGGTGCGCCTGCCGTCCTTGCTCGTCCGGAAACGCATCGAAAATACCGAAGGTTGAGGGACCGAGGCGGATTCCGAACCACGCGGTTGTGGCAGGCTCCTGTTGGACGAACGGGAGACCGTCCAACAGAAAGCGTTCGACCTCTGCTTCCTTGCCTGGTTTTGCTTCCAGACGTACGAATAATGCAACTTTGACCATGATGGACACCTCCTCGTCAGGGGTTGTGAAATTTTCCGATGCTTGGCCACGTGCCTACGTGGACAAGCATCGGAAAATACAGTCCTGACCCCATTCACCCGGCAGTCCTGAACATCCTATCATCCATGTAAAATAAACCATGAAAGAGAGGAGTGACAAATGAGTGCTTACCTGGAAATTACCCTCAAAATCAGTGAAAAAAACCGGGCCGCCGCCGCAGGCGTCTACAAGGACTATCGACTGCCTTTCCTTCAGGAGATCAAGGGCGCCGAGACAAAAGCTCTGCTCGTCAGGGATGACGACGTGCAGGTGCTTCATGGTTTCGATAACGCGGACAATGCTCAGGCGTACCTAAAAAGCGATCTCTTCAATCAAGATGTGGTGAAAAACCTTAAACCACTTCTGGATGCCGCTCCCGAGATCAGAATATACACCGTTGCCGGTTAGCCGCGGCGCGGGAAATCAGTCTTGCTGCCTCCCTCCGCACTCGCAGGCTATACAGGATTTTCCCTGCCGACAGTCCGCAAGCCTCCATGAATTCGTTTTCTTCAATTCTATGAGGAGAGGCCGGGTGATGGATATCAGGTGAAAAGCGTATTTTTGGACCTGGAACGAGGTATTTGAGGATCGTGCACCGCATGCCTCGGCAGGAACACTGAAATTTGAGTGGTTTCTGTGGAAGAAGTCTGCTATAAGAAGGCGGGCAGAAAAAATGTGCCCTGCCTGCGGGCGGCAGGCAGGGCGGTTAGGGGTTAACGGTTAATGTCATCGAGACCGGCCTGTTTCCTTTTCCTGATGGTCTCGACGACGGCTGTCTTCTTCCTCAGCTCTGCCTGATGAACTCAGATGAACCCGACCGCTGCACCGGCCGGATTTTATTGTTTGGAAAATACTATATCAAATAGATTGTGGTTTGTCAAACAAAAAACGCTATATGTTGGGGTCATTCGCAAAAAAAATCTCTAATCGTCGTGGCCCAGCCCTCCACCTCTGGTGGAAGACTCGGATAGGTTCTCCAGATCCGGGATTTAAAAGGGCATGGTGCTCAGGGAAGAAGCCTTTCCCTGAGCCTCGGAACGGAAGAAATGGCTTTCTCCCTGAGCATCCTCCGACAAGTCCTCGATGCCTCCCGCTCTGAGGGAGGAGGCTTATTCGGCTTTACATTTTCAATGCCTCAGGATCAATGGGCAGATGCCTGATCCTTTTTCCCGTGAGTGCAAAGAGGGCGTTGGTCACTGCTGGGGCGATGGGAGGGGTCCCGGGTTCTCCGACACCTCCGGGTGCTTCTCTGCTGGGGACGATATGCACTTCTATGACCGGCATTTCCCCGGTTCGCAGGACCGGATAGTCGTTGAAATTGCTCTGTTCCACGCGGCCGTCTTTAAAGGTAACAGCGCCGTAAAGGGCGGCGGAAAGACCGAAGACAATGCCTGACTCCATCTGAGCTTCAACGGTTGCGGGGTTTACCACGCTCCCGCAGTCGATGGCGCATACGACCTTATGAACGCGAGGCTTCCCCTCGGAGCTCACCGATACTTCGGCCGCTTCTGCGACAATACTGCCGAAGGACTCGTGCAGGGCGATTCCCCGGCCCTTGCCTTCAGGTGCCGGCACGCTCCACCCGGCCTTTTCCGCAGCAAGTTCCAGCACCCGGCGATGACGCGGATGATTGGCGAGAAGCTTTCTGCGGAATTCATACGGATCTTTACGGGCCCGATAGGCGGCCTCGTCCATGAAACTCTCCACCACAAAGGCGGTGTGGGAGTGTCCCACCGACCGCCACCACTGGACCGGCACACCTATTTCGGGGCTGTGGAGGTCCACCAGGAGGTTCGGGATCTCGTAGGGGGTGTCCTGTGCCCCTTCCACGGACGTTCCGTCGATGCCGTTTTCGGCCACTAGGAACTGCTCGAAGGGAGAGCCCCGGATGATCGACTGACCGATGATCCTGTGCTTCCAGGCAATCAGGTTGCCCTTTTGGTCAAGACCTGCGGCGAGCCGGTCATACCACATGGGCCGGTAGTACCCGCCTTTGATGTCGTCCTCCCGGGTCCAGACGACCTTCACCGGCTTTTTGACCGCTTTGGCCACCTGGACAGCCTCCACCACAAAATCGGATTGGGGGTTGGCGCGGCGACCGAAGCCGCCGCCCAGGAATGTGGTGTGGATCTTGACCGCCTCTTCCCTCAGTCCTGCCTCACGGGCCGCGGCATTTCGGTCCACTGTTTGAAACTGGGTGCCCGTCCAGATCTCGCAGCTGTCGGAGCGCAAATCCACGAGACAATTCAGGGGCTCCATCGGGGCATGGGCGAGGTAGGGGACCTCATAGTCCGCGTCTATCCGCACGGCCGCACGCTCCAGAGTCTCATCAGGAGTCCCTCTTTCCATGGCCACGACACCCGGGGTTCCCGCCAGGTCCGAATATTCCTGTCGCATCCCGGGTGTCGAGAGTCCGGCAAGGGGCCCTTCGTCCCAGGTGATCTCCAGCTTTTCCCGTGCCTCTTTTGCCGACCAGAAACTCTCCGCTACCACCGCTACCCCGGAATCGATCCGAACGATCGCCTTGACGCCGGGCATGGATTCGGCTTCCTTGTCCTCAACTTCCTTTACCTTTCCGCCAAAGACCGGGGGACGGGCGACCAAGGCGATAAGGGCACCGGGAATGTCTGCATCCAGGCCGAAGATCGCCTTCCCGGCCACCTTTTCGGCAGTATCGAGACGCCGTCTCGGCTTGCCCACGATTTTGAATGAGGAGGGGTCCTTCAAGGGGATATCCCGGGGAGGCTGCATCTTTGAGGCCTTCGCGGCCAGATGCCCATAGGAAAGGGTTTTTCCGCTCGTGTGGATGATCCTGCCGTTTTCGGCTCGGCAGCTTTTTCGATTCACCTTCCAGATGTCGGCCGCGGCGGCTGCCAACATCTCCCGGGCGGCGGCGCCGATCCTTCGCATCCTTTCCCACTCGCTGGAAACGCTGGAACTGCCTCCGGTCAGCTGGATGCCCATAACGGTGTGATTGTAAACCGGAACCACGGGCGCCGGCTCCACGCGTATCATGTCCCAATCGCATTCGAGTTCCTCGGCCACGAGCATGGGCAGGGAGGTGTAGACCCCCTGTCCCATTTCCGATTTGTTGATGATCAGCGTGATCACGTCGTCGGCGCCGATGTGGACGAAATCGTTGAGGGCAAAGGTTCCGGCGGATTGGGATTCGGGGGGCCCCGCCTTTCCCTTGATCCCTCCTTCGGCCATCATCTGCCCTGCACGATGAATTGCCCGCCGGATGCGCTGATAGGTCCCGCACCGACAGATGTTTCCGGCCATGGCCTTGTTTATCTCTGCATCGCTGGGGCTGGGGTTTTCGGCCAGGAGCGCCGCCGCGGCCATAATCTGTCCCGAATGACAGTATCCGCACTGGGGGACGTCCTCGGCGATCCAGGTTTGCTGCACAGGATGGTTGCCGTCGGGCGAAAGACCTTCGATGGTGACGATCTTCTTGCCGGAGACGGATGAAAGCGGCGTAACGCAGGAGCGGATCGCCTTCCCATCCACGTGCACCGTACATGCGCCGCAGAGCGATTTCCCGCAGCCGAACTTGGTCCCCCTCAGGCCGAGGTTTTCCCGGATCACCCACAGAAGAGGAGTTTCCGGGGGTGCATCGATGTCATGCCTTTTTCCATTCACGTTGAGCGAAATCATGGCTCCTTCCCTCTCTCCCTTGAAAAAGTCCGCCCTGTTCGCCTCCGCACTGGGCGAGGCCCATGGGGCCAGCCTGTGCAGGCAGTCGGCTGGCTGGTGCCGACAGATTCTTCACATTCTTTTTGAATATCTATTCGATTTTTATAAGGGAATACGCTGCACCATGTATTTTATGCCCAAAAACAGGGTATTGTCCTGACAGCGAATGCTTCTGCCTCAGTGTCTGTTTCAGTGATGGCGGAAATCCGTTGCCTTCAGGCGAAGAAAGACTTGGGCTGTCGCGAAGCGACTTGTCATTCCGGTGGAAGCCGGAATCCAGCGATTACCGGGATTGGGATTTCTGGATGCCCCTGTATCAAGTACGGGGCGGGCTTATCAAGTCCGGCATGACGACCGGAGAAGTCCGAATGAGAAACTGAGCTTCGGGCCGGAACCGTACAGCTTCTACTTCACGGCCACCCCGAAAATATGGGGGGATACCGGTACCCATGTTGATTTAAGCATGAAACAATCCATGTCGACCTGCCGGAAACCAGCCGTGTTGATGGTGGCCCAGGTATGACGGTTGAGGCGGCAACCGTCAAAAAGGAGGAGCCAGAGCCGATGCAGGACATTTTGCATCCGGGCGAGGGCCGTATCCGTCATGGCGGCCACGTGTTCGAGATAAATGAAACGGCCGCCTGGTTTGAGAACCCGCCGGACTTCAGAAACCACCTGGCCCGGATCATCGACAGAGCAGAGCACCAGGGTACTGACCACCACCTCTGTGCTCTCCGTGTCCAGATCCAGGTGTTCGCCTTTTGTGTTCCGAAGGTCCAACAGCAGGCCGTAACGCCGGGCCGCTTTGCGCAAATAGGGATGCATGGCCGGATTGGGCTCCACGGCAATGACCCGGGTGCCGGGTGAGTAATAACGCATATTCGCGCCGGTTCCCGGTCCGATTTCCACGATGGTTGCGGGCAGGTCATGGAACACGGCACGTTTGCGTTGCCCATATACCACGTGCATATAGTCTTCCACTGCCCGGAGAAGCCAGGCCATCAAGGCTTGATGGAAGTGATTTATTTTCTTGATCGAGGAAGGCATTGTCGTTTCTCCCGTGACGCTAATCTGCCTGATCGGGCACTCAGAAAGAAGGTCTATCCTCACACAGCAAAAATATATGACCGATATCTGGTATTACAAGACGTGTCGTCTAATGGAGGTCATCTTCATGTGAGTGATTCTCCTCCCTCTCTGCGGGAGGAGACGTACTGTCAACCTGGGACGCTTACCCAAATCGACCATCCAATCCTCGCATCATGAGGTTCACTGGGTGATTTGGCAAAATTTCCGGTCACCAGCAAGCTGTCTGATGCAAGTCGAAGATCCCGTTTCCGGCGGGGGCGCCAAGGAGCGACGACTGAGACGTACAAACAATACGTGGCAAGGAGGAGCGAGCGCAGGCAACGCAGCAGATGATGCCTTGATAGTGGATCAGGGCTTACTGCTTTGGTGAAGCCATATTATTCCTGATGAGTTTTCTCAGCTTATCCAGGAGTTCCATCCTGGCCTCTTCGGTAATGCCCTTTAGCATGAACTCAGAGCTTCTCTCGTTTTCCGGCTCTATGCTCTTGAGGGTTCTTTTCCCCTTTGGGGTGATTTCAAGGATGGTTACCCGTTCATCACTGGGGTCCGATTTTCTGACCAGGAACCCGTCTCTTTCCAACCGCTTGGCTATTCCGGTCATGTTAGCGCCGGGAACCAGCATTATCCTGCTCACTTCGGAAATACTGTTCCTGCCGTTCCGGGACGCATCAAGTACTCTGAGTACATTGTACTGGGGAAAAGACAGACCGTAGTTCCTGAAAATAGTACTGTGGGTTCTTTTGAAGATTTCCGCAGCCCGCACCATTGCCATAAGCACTTTTTCATTCGTGCTCAGATCGCTCACATATCTTTTCATATCCACAACACTCTCCAAAAGGTAAAAATTCTTGACAGGCACATTTAGTTAATATATTGACTATCTATATATTGTCAATTGTTCTTTTCCGGACCAAAGGAGCCTTGGAGAGAAAACATCAGAGCACTTCAATAAAGTGATGGAGGTAGCCGTGGACGTTAAAGCAAAATTGTCCGAAGTTGTCGGGGTGGAAAATTTCTCCGATGAACCTGATCAGTTGCAGGCCTATGCCGTGGATTTCAGCTACTCGCCTGCTGGAGCGCCAAATTTCGTTGTCAGACCGGATAGTTCCGATGATGTTCAGGGAGTTGTCAAGTTCTGTAACGAGAACAAAATTCCTGTGGTGCCGTGCAGTTCAAGGGTCCATTTTTACGGAGCTACCCTTCCAAAAGAAGGTGGCGTAGTCATGGATATGTCGAGGATGGACAGGATCCTTGAAATCGACCCGGACAACCGTCGGGTCAGGTTCGAGGCCGGCGTTACCTGGGATAAGCTGACCAGGGAACTGAAAAAGGAGGGATATAGGGTAATCATGCCTCTCACGCCGCCGGGCGAACGCTCCGTGCTCACAGACTTTCTGGAACGTGAAGAACCCACCAATCAGGTATACGATTACGGGGAACCACTCGAGGCCATGGAGGTGGTATGGCCCACGGGTGAGATTTTCAGAATGGGGTCTGCCAGCGTTAACGGCTACCCCGATTCAAAATCAAGAGGAGGCAATCCTTCGGGGCCGGGGCTGGATTTCTACCGGTTTTTCCAGTGCGCTCAAGGGACAATGGGCGTAGTCACCTGGGCCAATCTCAAGATGGAATCCATTCCAAGGATTGACAAGATCCTTTTTGCTCCGATTGACGACTTGGATTATGTGACCAATTTTCTGTATCGAATTCTGCCTCGCAGGATCGGGCAGGAGGTGGTGCTCCTGAACAATGTGGATCTGGCCGCAATCCTGGCTGAAGAATGGCCCGATGATTTTGAAACGCTCAAGGCCTCCCTTCCTCCATGGACGCTAGTGCTTGTAGTCAGCGGTCTCTTGAGGCGCCCGGAAGAAAAGATCGCCTACGAGCAGAATTTCCTGGCGGAGGTTATCAAGAACGAGTTTTCCGATATGCGCCTGGGGGAGACTCTTCCAGGGTTCCCGGGGCTGAGAAGTAAAATGCTATCCGTGCTGCGCAACCCGTGGCCGGTCGGTCTGCCCCACTGGAAAAGCCGTGTGAAGGGTGCCTGTCAAAGCCTGTTTTTCCACGCCCGGCCATTGAATGCGACTTATTACGTCAGCCTGGTGGAGGAGTTGGCTGCGCGTCACGGTTACCCTGTCGGAGACATCGGTATCTATATTCAGCCGATTGAGCACAACCGGGCCTGCAGGCCTGAATTCAGCTTTTTCTATGATCCTGGAAACAGGGTGGAAATAGAGAAGATTCGTACGCTCTATAGAGAGGCTGCGATCATGCTCCTGAATGAGGGGGCTGTCTTTACCAGACCCTACGGCGAGTTGGCTTCCATCGTGTATGAGAGGGCGGCTTCCTATGCCGGCCACCTGAAGAGGCTGAAAAGGGTTTTTGACCCGAACAACATTATGAATCCAGGGAACCTGTGCTTCTAAGGAGGGTGTAATAATGGCGAATGAACCTGCAGTGAGATACTACAAGCCGAGAGCGGAGTTCAAACTCGACATAACGGATATGGAAAACTTCGTTTACGATATGAGCCGCTGTATCAAGTGCAAAGGGTGCACCTGGGTGGATCATACCTACATGCCGGGTCCGAAATTCATGACCAGGTGTCCCAGTGCGGCCAGATATGAGTTTGACGCATACGGGGCATACGGCAAAATGAGAATCGGTCATGCCATGGCCGAGGGCCGGCTCGACTGGAACGACAAGGCACTTGAAGTCATGTATGCCTGCACGCTTTGCGGAGCCTGCGATGTAGGGTGTAAACGGAATCTGGACCTGGAAATCGGGCTGGCGCTCGAATCTCTCAGGGTCAAGGCCGTCAAAGACGGCGTCGGTCCGATGCCCGCCCACAAAAAGATCGCCGACAACATCGCCCGCCATCATAATATGTACGGCGCTTCTCACGAAAAGCGGACCCAATGGCTGCCGCAGGGGATGGTCCCCGCGAGACAGGCGGACCTGATGTACTTCGCAGGCTGTAACGCTTCATATGTCAGCAAGGAGATCGCCCAATCCACTGCAAAGATACTCAAGGCCAGCGGAACCGAATTTATGCTGATGAAGGACGAATGGTGTTGCGGAAATGCGGTCTTTTCCGCAGGTATGTTCGACGAGGCAAAGGCCTTGGCCGAAAGAAACGTGGCGGAAGTACGGAAGTCAGGCGCCAAGATCCTGCTCACCAGCTGTGCCGAGGGCTACCGTATGTGGAAAGTCGATTATCCAAAACTTCTGAACATTTCCACGGACGACTTAGGCTTCAAGGTCGTCCATCTCGTGGAATTTGTGAAAGAGAAGATGGAAGAAGGTGACCTGAGTATGAATAAACCGTTCGAAGGCCGGGTGACGTATCACGACTCTTGCAGTCTGGGCCGTCTGAGTGAACCCTGGACGCCCTACGAAGGGAAAAGAGGGTGGATGGGGTGCGTAGAGCCGAGACTTCAACGGAGGCGTGGAGCCAACGGCGTATATTCCCAGCCCAGAGACATCCTGAAAGCCATCCCCGGCCTCGAGCTTATTGAAATGCCGAGGATGAGAGAAAACGCATTCTGCTGCGGCGCAGGCAGGGGGACCCAGGAGGCCTTTCCGGAGTTCGCCGGATGGGCGGCGGCTCACCGGCTCGAAGAAGTCAAGGAGATAGGAGCCGAGACCCTCGTGTCGGCCTGCCCCTGGTGCAAAAACAATTTCTCTCAGGCCGTCAAAGCCGGTAATACCCATGTGCAGGTCCTTGATATCTCGGAAGTCATCTGCGCATCCATCGAAGGTTAGCTGATAGGAGGTAACTCATGGCGATATCAAAAGAAATCTATAAGGTATTGGAGGCCGTTGTAGGCCGGGAATATATTTCCGACGATCCGGTGATTTGCGAGAGTTACAGAAGCGGGCCCGGTGGATACGAGAACGGCCTGGGATATGAACGGGTCATGACCAGGGTGCCCGGGTGCGTGATCATGCCCAGGACGACGGAGGAGGTTCAGAAGATCGTGAAGGTCTGCTACCGCAAGGACATCCCCTACGTACCCTACAGCACCGGATTTTACGGCCCTCGTTCCCATCCTCACGTGGAAAATGCCCTGCTCATCGATCTCAAGCGTATGAATGACTTCATTCTTGATGAGAAACACTTTTACGTCGAGGTCGGGCCGGGTATGATTTATTCTCCCATACAGGAAGAATGCATGAAGCACGGGGCCTACGTGGTGATCGGAGGCGGGGGGGCACAGGCCTCCGCCGTCGCCAACCTCATCGGCGACGGCTGGTCTCCCTTGAGCCATCGGATCGGGCTGCCTCACAGGCGCATCCTCGGTACTGAAGTGGTAATGCCGGATGGAGAAATTCTCCGACTGGGTTCGCTCGCAGAAGGAGAAGACCCCTTCTGGGGAGAAGGGCCCGGCCCGGACCTGAGGGGCCTTTTGCGGGGGTATACCGGCCTGCGGGGTTGTTTGGGAATCGTGACCCGGATGGCCATCAAGACCCTTCCTTTCCAGCCCGAGCGTTTGGAGCCCACCGGAATTTCACCGAACACGGCTCTGAACCTTCCGGAAAAGCGAATCAAGTGGATAAACTTCACCGTTCCTTCCAAGGAGGCGCAGGTGAAGGCCATGAGGGAGATCGGTCATGCCGAGATCGGCGGCGCGGTCACCAAGGTGCCCCTCTTCTGGCGAGCCATTGCCAAAGCGGAGAGCAAGGAGGATTTCTGGGATATCTGGAGAAAGGAAAACGAAGAGAGCATCGCCAACTTCTTTATTGTCCGCGTCCTTCTCATCGGCTATACGTCGGAAGAGCAGATGGCCTATGACGAACGTGTCCTCATGGACATCATGGGCGAGTTGGGAGGTGTGGCGCGGCGAACCAAGCCGACCGACGAGTCCTGGATCAAGAACGCCGATTCGGCCGGTATGTGGCTCATGTGCGGGGGCTATGTGTCTCTCGATTACGTCATTGAAACCCTTTCCCAGTCGACGGAACACGGCCAGTCCTATGCGGACCTGAAAAAGAAATACACTCCTCCGCTGATGCCGGATTATGGTGATCCGGGTTGGTTCCAGAGCTTTGAGCTGGGTCATCAGGGTTACTCGGAGTTCCTCATCTACTGGGATCCCGATGGCGACACGAATCCCGTGGATCAGTTTTACGTTGATACATCCAAGATGAATATCAAGAACCGTTATTACACCTCGTTGCTGGGCCCCCATCAGCCCCTCTATCTTACGGGGCCGAAGTACGGACCCAATTACCATGAATTTCTTCTTAAGGTGAAAAATGAGTTCGATCCAAAATGGATGTCGCACCCGCCGGTTCCTCTGGCCCATGATGTTTTTGTGGAGAGAGCGCCGTGGATGCACAATATGAAGGATTGGGAATCTCCGGATGATCTCCCGAAATAGGGCCGGCGGAGGAACATCGGTTTTTCCGGAGTTCTTCAGGATATTCTCGGCATGAGAGATCACGCTGTTTAAGAGATTTTTTGAACCAATTTTCAAATGAGGGAGGCTAGAGGTGGCTAAGCAAATCATAGAGCTCACAGTGAACGGAGACCGTTACGAAGTGGCGGTGGAACCGTCCCGCAGCCTGGCCGAGGTCCTTCGCGAGGACCTCGGGCTTACGGGAACCAAAATCGGCTGCAACCAGGGAGACTGCGGCGCCTGTACGGTCTTAATCGACGGAAGGTCGGTCGCTTCCTGCATGACCCTGGCCGTTGAGGCGCAGCACCGTGAGATAACGACCATTGAAGGCCTGGCCGCATCGCTTCAGAACCTGCACCCCATTCAGGAGGCCTTTGTGGAGCACGGCGCCGTACAGTGCGGCTTCTGCACTTCGGGCATGATCATGAGTGCCAAGAACCTCCTGGATAAAAACCCGAGCCCCAGCGAGCAGGAGATCCGTCATGCTCTTTCGGGCAACCTGTGCCGTTGTACGGGATACACCAAAATTGTCGAGGCCATCGATGCGGCCGCGGGGAATCTGGCCGCCGGGCCGGACAAGGGGGAGCAGCCATGACCGATCTCAGCTTGAAGGTGCACCAGCCCACTGCGCTGGATGAGGTTCTGGACCTGTTGTCCCAACATCGCGGCGATGCGAAGGTCCTTGCAGGAGGCACCGATATTCTGCCCAAGATGCGCGCAGGCGCCCTGAAGGTTGGGCACCTGGTCAGCATTAACCGGGTAGCTGGTTTGAACCGCATAGAGTTTCGAGAGGATGAAGGTCTGGTGATCGGGGGAGGAGTACGCATTACGGATGTAGGTGAATTTCCCGATGTGCAGAAGCACTATCCGGGCCTCGCCTATGCCTGTTCGGTAATGGCCACTACGCAGATACGCAACATGGGCACCGTAGCGGGCAATTTGGCCAACGCCGCGCCCAGCGCCGACACCGCGCCTCCGCTTCTGATATACAAAGCAAGCCTGGTTATCGTGAAAAAAGGTGGTCGCCGAGAGGTGGATATAGACAATTTTTTCACCGGTCCGGGCGAGGTAAGCATTGATCCCACGGAGGTCATCGAGGCCATCCGGGTCCCCACGCCTTCGCCCTGCAGCGGTTCTTCCTACATGAGGCTCTCCGCCAGGAGCAAGGTGGACATAGCGGCCGTGGGTGTGGCCGGCTTATTGAGCCTGGACACTTCAGGCCGGATCGAATGTGCGCGGCTGGCCCAGGGTGCTGTGGCCCCCATCCCACAACGGTGCTCCGAGGCCGAGGAGATGCTTGCGGGCCAGGAGCCCACCGAGGATCTCTTCGGACGCGCCGCAGCCGCCGGTTCGGCCGGTTGCTGTCCAATCGACGATGTGCGTGCTTCCGCGGCCTATCGCACGGCAATGGTGAAGGTTTTGACCCGGCGGGTGCTGGGCGAGTGTATCGAGAGAGCAAAAGGAGGAATCTAATGAAAAATCCGTCCATTATAGGAGCCTCCCTGCCGCGCCTTGACGCCAGGCACAAGGTCACGGGACAGGCCGTATACACGGATGATCTGAAGTTTTCAGGGATGCTTTACGGCGCCATACTGAGGAGTCCCATTCCCCACGGCCGCATCAAACGGATCGACGCATCGGCGGCCAAGGCCCTGCCCGGAGTGAGAGACGTTATTGCGGGGGCGGACACGCCCCGGATTAAATACGGGAACTGGCGTTTGGTGCCCTCCAGTCAGGATGAACTGCCGCTGGCTCTGGACAAAGTTCGATTTGTGGGCGACGAGGTGGCTGCTGTGGCTGCGCGCGACCCCTACATCGCCCGAAGGGCCCTGGAACTTATCGAGGTGGAATATGAGCCTCTGCCCGGCCTGTTCACGGTTGAGGACGCCACGGCTGAGGGTGCGCCTCTGATTCACGAGGAGAGCGAGGGCAATGTGAGTCTGGTCCGCAAGATCGAATACGGCGACATCGAGACACAGTTCGACAAGGCTTATCTGGTCTTGGAGAACAACTTCAAGGTGCATGCGGTGAATCATGCCTATTTGGAGCCTTGCTCCTCGATTGCGAGGCCTGACGAGGGGGGGCGGGTTACTCTTTATACCAGTACGCAGGTCCCGTATATCGTGCAGTGCCTTCTGGCCCACACCCTCGGAATTCCCGAAAACCACGTGCGGGTCATGAAGACGCAGGTCGGTGGCGGCTTCGGGGGCAAGATGGAACTGCGGCCCTGGGAGTTTTGCGCCGCTTTTATGGCCTTGAGGCTCGGAGTCCCCGTAAAGTTCACCCTGACCCGCGACGAGGAACTGGCCGTCGGCAGGCGCCGCCACGGGATGTCCATATATACGAAGGCGGGCTTTTCAAAGGAAGGCAAGCTGCTGGCGAAAGATTTCCAGGTCATGCTTGACGGGGGCGCCTACAACGCCATGGGACCCACAGCCACGTTCCTCTGCGGCACCTTTGGAAACATGCTCTATAACATTCCTGCCTACCGGTATTTCGGACGGCACGTGTACACCAATAAGCCCCCGGCGAGCGCTATGCGCGGGTTCGGGGCGCCCCAGGCCGCTTACGCGGCAGAGACGCAGCTCAACATAGCAGCTGAAAAGCTGGGCATAGACCCGATCGACATCAGGTTGATCAACGGTATGGAACAAGGAGACGTTATCCCCGAGGTGGCCACCGTCAGTTCCTGTGGGTTCAAGGAGAGTCTGCAAAAGGTGCGGAAGGTATCCGGCTGGGACGAAAAACGCAAAAACGTGAAAGAGGGCAAAGGCCTGGGGATCGGCTGCTTCAGCTTCATCTCCGGGGGTGTCTTCAACTGGTTCGATACCAAATACAACTTCGCGGCGGCGGAGGCCTCGGTTTTTGAAGACGGTACCGCACAGCTGGCCTGCATGGCCTGCGACATCGGGCAAGGGCCGGATACGGTCCTGCGCCAGATTTTGGCCGCAGAACTGGGCATCGGTATAGACAAGATCAGGCTTATATCCATGGACACCGCCACCACGCCGAAGGCTGATCTGGGTACGTGGGGCAGCCGTGTGACCCTGATGAACGGCAATGCCATTATCGATGCGGCCAGGAAGATCAAGGAGATGCTCATCCCCGTCATCTTCAGCGAACTGGACCTGAATCAGATCCACGACATCGGATTCGGAGATGACAGGGTCTTCGTCAAGGCCAGGCCGAAAAAGGGTATGGCCTTCTCGGAGTGCGTGTACAAGGCGCTGCGGGGCCGTCGGGGAGAGCCGCTCACCGCCCGGGGTTTTTATACCCCGCGCAACAAGGGACTGGTCAGCCCGGCCTTCTCCTTCGGGGCCCAGGTGGCCGAGGTTTCGGTGGACCAGGAAACAGGACTGGTGAAGGTGGACCGGATGTACACGGCGCACGACTGCGGCGTGGCCATCAACAAAATGTCTGTGGAGGGCCAGCTAGAGGGTGCGATTCAGATGGGACTAGGCTATACCCTCTGCGAGCAATTCGTCATGGACGGGGGCCGCACTTTGAATACCAATTTTTTGGACTATAAGATGCCGACGGCCGAGGACATGCCTCCCAGCGAATACGTGGAGGTGGAGACGTATGAGCCCGAGGGTCCTTTCGGCGCCAAGGAGGCGGGCGAGGGTCTGGCTGTTCCCACGGCTCCGGCCGTCGCACACGCCGTTTACGAGGCCACCGGCTACCGTTGCATGGATCTGCCCATCACCCCGGAAAAAGTTCTCGCCGCACTGGAGAAGACGGAATAGGGTCAAGTCTGCTCTTGAGCCCTCACTCACTGCAGGTCAAAGCCGAGACCTGGCTCGCGGGTGGGGAAAAGGGTCCCTTTTC
>Ga0315542_1000345_pt1 | contig 28688 bp, 20 predicted proteins | sample SalMarSW160120MG_FD_202541 | JGI IMG/M metagenome (GOLD analysis project Ga0315542, IMG submission 202541) | Salt marsh sediment microbial communities from the Plum Island Ecosystem LTER, Massachusetts, United States - Salt Marsh Sediment SW1601-20 ... | reverse complement strand
CAACAGGTTTTTCCTCCGTTCCGCCATCAGGGCCTGCAATACCGGAGGTAGCAACAGCAAATTCTGTTTTTAACCTGTTTTTTGCCCCTATAGCCATCGCTTTTACAGATTCTTGGCTTACAGCTCCATATCGCTCAATCAGATCTTCAGGAACATCGAGTAATTCTGTTTTAGCCCAATTTGCATATGCTACAATGGAACCATTATAATAAGCCGAGCTGCCTGGAACACTGGTAATCATATGCGCAATTTCTCCTCCGGTGCAGCTTTCAGCTGTGCATACAGTTTTATTTTTTGAGATTAATAATTTGCCAATAACCATTTCAAGCGTCTCTTCATTTTCCCCATAAATAAACTCCGGGATGATTTTATAAAGATCTGACGCGGTATCATTCAGCACTTTTTCAAGGTGTAACCTTTCTTTACCTGTTGCAGTTAACCTTAATTTTATTATTCCTGATGCAGGCAGATATGCAAGTTTTATTTCTTTTGGCAGACCGGCTTCAAATCCTGTAAGTATTTCGGCAAGTTTTGCTTCAAAAGTGCCATAAGTCATTATATTTCTGTGAATTATAATCTGCGATTTAAAGCGATTATTCAATTCTGGAAGCACATGCTCAGTCATAATATATTTCATCTCATAAGGCACACCGGGCACCGATATATATATAGTCTCATTTTTTTCAAACCACATTCCGGGGGCAGTTCCGGCGGCATTCGTCAGTATCCGGCATGATTCCGGTACCTCCGCCTGGCGATGGTTATTTTCATTCATAGCGAAATTACGGTGACGCATCATTTTTTCGATCATCTGTAAAACTTCGACATTTATGACAAGGCGGGTATTGAAAAAATCACATAATGTCTGTTTGGTAATATCGTCGCTGGTGGGTCCCAGTCCACCCGTAATAATAACAACATCAGTTTTCCCTGCGGCTTCATTCAACGCATATATAATATCTTCTTTCCTGTCATGAACAGATGTAATTCTGTAAACATCAAATCCCGATTTAGTTAATTCAGAACCAATCCATGCTGAGTTGGTGTCAACTGTCTGACCAATCAGAAGCTCATCTCCTATTGTTATAATTGCTGCCTTCATTAATTGAAAAAATTACTTTTTGTCCCCTGTATTAAGTTTTACATTGAATTCCGGAGCTTTATAATCTTCCGGCAGGTAATCTGCGGGAATCGTTGTCATATTTCCATCCCTTTCCGACCTGTAATGAGGGGAAAGAATTTCAAGACCTCGTTCGTTGCAAACGTCCTGTATGTTTTTGTGCAATTCGGAATATATCTGTGCCTGACTGGCAGGCTCCTTTGTATAGGCATTGATCTGATACGACACATAGAAATCATCGAGGCTTGTTTGCAGCACAAATGGTTTAGGCTGTTTCAGAATCATATCAGTTTTCAATGCAGCATCAATAAGTGCCTGGTGCATATCCTTCCATGGAATATCGTAGCCGATTGTGATTGTTGTGTGAATAATAAGCCCTTCCGTTTTTGAGATTGAAGAATAGTTTATTGTATTACCTGACAATACTGATGAATTAGGTATGGTAATTTCTTCATTTTTAATTGTCCTTACCCTTGTTACAAGCATATTTTTTTCAATTACATCACCTGTTATGTCTCCAATTTTTACCCTGTCGCCAATTTTAAACGGGCGCATGTATGTGATAACCAGTCCTGCTATCATATTGGCAATTGCCGATGAAGATCCTAATGAAAACAGGACACCAATAAATACTGAAACTCCCCGAAAAATCTTTGAACTGGAACCAGGCAGATAGGGAAAGATCAGTATAAACATAAAGGCATACAGCAAAAATCTTACAATGCCGAAAGTCGGCTGGGACCAATCAGGATGAAATCCTCCGATTTTCAGGTGTTCCGTTTCAATTTCAGAAAAAACATATTTAACAAAGCGGATAACATACTTCATTACAAAAATTATCACCAGGATGCTGAACAGATTTGGCAGAAAATCCCAGATAGAAATAAAAACGCCTTTAAGGGGAGACCATACCAGGCCAAACAGAAGATTTGCCCACCCCCTGGTAAAAGGGAAAATGCTAAAGACTATCGGAAGTACCAGATATAGCAGAACCAGAACAAAAAACCACTTTAGTAATTTCAAAATAAAGTAGACTACTTTAAGTTCCTGGTCAGCAGTAAGAAATGTATAGTCTTTATATTTAAGGCTTTTTAAAAACTTATCCTTTTTGTTGGTAATATATGCCGCGGTCCTGATATGACCTTTACCAATCAGCCAGATAAGCAACCCAATTCCTGCAACCACTAAGATCATTAATCCTACTCTTAAAAGTATTTTCAGCACACTGTTCTTCTCTTTTTGTCCTTCAATTGCATTAGTGATTTTTGTTATATAGTCTTTAGCCAATAACTCTTTTGTGCTGTTGTTAATCAGAGCATCGAGCTCAGATAAGCTTATTACGATTAAATCGCCATATACTATATCTATGGTACTTTCTGATTCAAAGGGCAACAGGGAATCGGCCTTAAAGAAATCATCGTCATACAACTTCTGGATTCTTTTGGTAACATTTGTGGCGCGGTCTTTAGCCGTGGAAGCCCCGATTTTGGTGTATATTTTAAAGAGTGTATCTGAGAATAATGTTACAGGATATCCAAAAGCACTTTTTTTCAGGTAATTAGCCCTTAGAATCATATCGGCTTTTCTGAGCGAATCTTTTACATCAATGGCTCTGAATTCAGCCTGAACGCGTTCTTTTTCAAGACTTTCGTTTGATTTAAGAAGATTGTATTTGTACTGAAGTTCAGTTTTTTTCAGGGAATCCGCAAAACGGTCCTGCTGCAGCTGTCTAAGTAAAACCTGAAATTTTTGTAACTGAATGGTAGTGGAATCATCCTGGGCATTTATCATAAAATTCATGCTCAGGACCAGACTAAAAACCAGAAGGATCTTGTTTTTCATATAATTCCGGGGTTATCTTTCTATTCACAAAGACAATTAACAATTAATTTCTCTTTATGTTTTTTTAACTGTAATATTTAGCTTTACAAAAGTATTTATTATTCAGTCTGTTTGCAATTAATAGTTACACAATGAATACAAACCGAAAAATTATTGTTACTGAAAATTTTGTCAAAGATAAAATGAAAGATTATGACAGTGGTCACGACTGGTGGCATATTGAAAGAGTGAGAAAAATTGCACATTACATTAATAGTGAAGAAAAAATTGCAGACACTTTTATACTGGAAATTGCCTGCCTTTTGCATGATACAGCGGACTCAAAATTTGCAAATGGCAAAATGGAACTGGGCTATTCCGAGATATCTGATTTTCTTGATAAATCAGGAATGTCAGAAATAAGAGATCATATTATTGAGATCATAAGCAATGTTTCATTTAGTAAAATTAATAAAACGGGAAATCTTACTGACCCGGTTTTACTTGTATTGCAGGATGCCGATAAGCTTGATGCAATCGGAGCAATTGGTATTGCAAGGGCGTTTAATTACGGGGGGTTCAGAAATAATCCAATTTATATTCCCGGTGAAAATACAGAGGGAAACAGCAAATCCACTATTGGTCATTTTTATGATAAGCTTCTGAAGCTTAAAGATATGATGAATACTAAAACGGGACTTAGTATCGCCTTTGAGCGACACCAGGTGCTTTTAAATTTTCTTGACCAGTTTTATTCTGAATGGAAATTTGGAATGAAAGGGGTTTGAAACTCATACGAAGCAAATCAATTTACATTTCATTTTAGTAATATTCATACCTGTGGCAGTACCATTCTTCAACCTGGCTGTTGGATGATATTGTCAGTCATGTTATGATTTTAATTCTCAATGAAATATAAATTACTTATAAATATATTCTGTCAGTCCATTTACTTTTAAAGGATATCCTTGATCGTTATATTCATATGAGTATTCTGTGATCTGTACTTTTTCAATTGAGGGGTCAACTTCAAAATTAAGTGTATATGTTTCTTTCGTAATATTGTTTGGGTTAGTAAATACTCCCGGTGTGGTTAATCGCCTGAAGGCCTGAAAAGGATTATGCATATTATCGTATTCATAATCAGTGGTAGTGGCCAGTTCAGCGATGCCGGATGATGAAATAAAATATTTCAGCTGCTTTATTATATTTCCATTATCATCATATATATAATTTGTGTAGCTAGATAATGAGTTATTATAATACCCTGTTTCCTTAATTATTTTTTCGCCTTCATACATGAATTCAACATAATCAGAATTGCTGTCTGCAGTACGGATATAATTTTTTCTGATTAATTGTCCTTCGCCGTTATATTCAAGAGTATGGGTAATGCTTTTCGGGGTGTTCCCCGGATTGACCCATTCTGTCCGGTTCATCGCAGCTTCAAGAACACTGCTGTTGCTGCTTGCAATAGACATATCCCAATAAAAATCAGATGTTATCAACTGATTAATGTCATTATAGGTGTGCTTAGCGTAATGAAACTTGCTTTTTTCTTCGGTCACTAAATTTGCATCATTATATGAATACTCCATATAAGTTTCATCACCAATTAAAACTTTACTTATTAACGGGATATCAGTATTCTCGACAATTAGTGGTTTATCTTTTTCACATGATGAGATAATGAGAGAAAAGAAGAATAGCAATAAAATCTTTTTCATGAGGTAAGGTTTAGTGTTATAGCATTCACAGCAAAAATCAGACCATTTGGATAAAAAAAGGATGTCAAGATTACCTGTACATCCTCTTTTTTGAGCGGGAAACGGGGATCGAACCCGCGACCCTCAGCTTGGGAAGCTGATGCTCTACCACTGAGCTACTCCCGCATTTAATAAAATCCGAATGCCAAAAATAACAATAAGTCAGAATATCACAAGATGAAACTATACTTTTTCCGTATATCGCCTCGCACCTCAAACCGTACACCGCATACCGGAAAACCGGAGCCTCCAATGGGACTCGAACCCACGACCTGCTCATTACGAATGAGCTGCTCTACCAACTGAGCTAAGGAGGCAAAATGTCCGGCAAATATAGTAAAAAGCTTTAAAGCCTCTACAGCGTCTACTGCTTTTCCTCCAGTTTCTCGAGCCTTGCCAGTAAGGGAGGGTGAGAATAATGAAAAAACACATAAGCCGGATGCGGCATCATATTAGAAAGATTCTTAACAGAAAGCTTTCTGAGAGCCATTGAAAGCAATTCCGGATTGTAATTGTCCCTGACAAAACAGTCGGCAGCAAACTCATTTTTTCTTGATATATAATTTGAAACAAGTCCGATTAAAAGTGATAAAGGGCTGTAGAGTATCCCAAATACTATCAGTCCCATATGAAAACTTGTACTCTTTGCCCCTATTGCCTCTGAGAGTTGCGGACTGTTTACCACCAGCGAAAAAAGAAAGAGCATGAAACCTGTGAGTATAACTGAAAATATTAAAGTCAGCAGGACATGTTTCTTTTTATAATGGCCTATTTCGTGCCCCAGTACTGCCACAATCTCTTCTTCTGTAAGCTCTTTCTGAAGGGTATCATATAGCACTATTCTTTTTTTTGGACCGAATCCTGAGAAATAGGCATTTGCTTTTGTGCTTCTTTTGGAACCGTCAATAATAAAAATGTTTTTTAGCTTAAACCCGGTTTTCCTTGCAAAATTTTCTATAGCAGTCCGTAATGATCCTTCCTGCAGGGGTGTTTGTTTATTGAAAAGAGGTACAATGAGTTCTGAATAGAAAAGATTAATAAAGACAGAGAATACCGTGATCAGGCCCCAGGCATATAACCAGAAATTTTTTCCTGTTTTATAATAAAACCATGTGATCAGTCCTAGTATCGGTGCTCCCACCAAAAGTGCAATAAACCACGATTTAATATGATCGGTGACAAAAGTCCGGAGAGTCATTGTATTAAATCCGAATTTTTTTTCGATCACGAATGTATCATAGACATTAAAGGGAATGTTGATCAGATCTGATGCAAAGCCGATTATTCCAAAGAAAATCAGTGACACCAGCACCATGTTCAGGCTGAATGTCCTTGCCAGCCCGTCGATCAATGCAAATCCTCCAAAAATGATCATGGCCAGGATTACCAGCAGATTAAAAAATGATGACCAGAAGGATAATTTTTTATTTTCTTTCTCGTATAGTTGTGTCTTCCTGTATTCCTCATGGTCACAGATCCCTTCGAGTTTTGCAGGAAGAGTATCTGACCACATTGTAGAATTAAGGTAATCGAGATACCTTTCTGTTATAAATCCCGCCACCGGAATAATAAGGATTAAAAAAAAGATGGTATTGTGCATTGATCAGCAAGCTATTAAATAAAAGAAGCAGAGCACCCGTTTAAAATAAGTGTGGAATAAATATGTCTCGCTGCATTTCCTCGTGCTAAAAGGATGGGTGCCCTGCGGTTTTGTAAAGATATAAAATATTTTTAAGTTAACATACCTCCACATACATGAATTGTTTGTCCGCTTACATAAGAAGATAACTCCGAAGCAAGATACAAAGCTGTATTTGCAACATCTTCAGGAGTTCCGCCACGCCGGAGAGGTATTTTTTCTGCCCACTCTTTTTTCACATCCTCCGGTAATTTTTCTGTCATCTCGGTAAGAATAAATCCAGGAGCAATAGCATTACACCTGATGTTTCTCGAACCTACCTCTTTAGCTACACTTTTTGTGAAACCTATTATCCCTGCCTTTGAGGCTGAATAATTACTCTGCCCTGCATTACCTGAAACACCAACTATCGAACTCATGTTAATTATTGAACCGCTTTTCTGCTTAAGCATTGTCTGAAGGACAGCTTTGGTGAGATTAAATACAGATTTAAGGTTGACTGCGATTACAGAATCCCATTGATCCTCGCTCATTCTCATGAGCAGGGTATCTCTTGTAATACCAGCATTATTTACAAGAATATCTATTCTGCTGAAATCTTTTACCACTTCATTAATAACACGTTGCGAGTCTTCAAAATCAGCCGCATTTGAAACATAACCCTTTGCTTTAACTCCCAGATTTTCAATCTCTTTTATGGTTGTTTTGAATTCTTCGTCATCAACAATATTTGTAATTGCAATATCTGCACCTTCAAGAGCAAATCTTCGGGCAATAGCCTTCCCTATTCCCCTTGATGCTCCTGTTATCAACGCTGTTTTTCCTTCCAGTAATTTCATTTCGCTTCGGATTAAATTTTTAGCAAATATAATTAAAAGCTTTAATGCTTTAGTGCTTTTGCAACAGTTGATCCAATATCGGCAGGTGACTGAACAACAAGGATTCCGCATTTTGCCATTACTTCCATTTTAGCTGCAGCTGTGTCGGTCTTTCCTCCTATAATTGCTCCTGCGTGTCCCATTTTTCGTCCTTTTGGAGCTGTTTGTCCCGCAATAAACCCGATAATCGGTTTTGTGGCATTATCTCTGATCCATTCGGCAGCTTCAGTTTCCATGTTTCCGCCAATTTCACCTATTACCACAATGGCTTCAGTATCTTTATCCGCCATCAATAGTTTAACGGCATCAAGGGTGGTTGTACCAACGACAGGATCACCACCAATCCCTATACAGGTGGACTGTCCGAGTCCCGTCTTTGTAACCTGATCCACAGCTTCATAGGTTAAAGTCCCTGACCGTGAAATGATACCAACAGTTCCTTTTTTATGGATGAACCCGGGCATTATGCCGACTTTGGCTTCGCCGGGGGTGATTATTCCCGGACAATTAGGACCAATTAGCCTGCAGTTATACCCTCTGAGATGATTTTTAACCATTACCATATCTGCAACAGGGATTCCCTCTGTTATTGTTACAATAAGCGAGATTCCGGCATCTGCAGCTTCAAGTATAGAATCGGCCGCAAATGCAGGAGGCACAAAGATAACAGAGACATCGGCTCCTGTTGCTGAAACGGCCTCCCTTACGGTATTAAAAACCGGCAGGTTAAGATGCGGTTGTCCGCCTTTTCCGGGTGTTACTCCCCCCACTACTTTTGTTCCGTATTCAATCATCTGGGTTGCATGGAATGTGCCTTCTGTTCCGGTAAATCCCTGTACAATTACCTTTGAGTTTTTATTGAGAAGGATACTCATAATTATCTAATATTTAGTACTATATAAATTTAAAATTGTATTATTTCTGATTAATAGGGTTTCCAAAAATACAATAATTATTGGAGGCATTTAGTTATCTTTGCATATAAATATCTATTTTTTTATGGAGTACATCGATCCGGTCCTTTATATTGGCATTTCCCAATCCTTTTTTGCCGGACTTCTTGTATCTACAAAAAAACCGGTAACTATAGCAAACAGGCTCATGGCAGCCTGGCTGTTTCTCATATGCCTGGAGAATATTTTTGCACTGCTAAACAGCCGGGTTCTGGAAATGTACTCATTCCCGTTTATTACATTCACCTATGGTCCGTTGCTCTTTCTATACGTAAGATTTATGACTGATCCTGAAAGGAAGTTTAACTGGCTGGCCCTGCTTCATTTTGTACCATTCCTTATTTTTTTCATTATTTCCGTAATATTTAGAACAGTACCACTGGTAAGGGATTTAAGAAGCTTCTTCAAACCGGATGAATTTATTTCGCTCCGAATAATATACAGTTCTTGTTTCTTTCTTTCAATTACTATTTACAGTACACTTGCATTCATTGAAATAAAGCGTCACCAGTCCAATCTTAAAAATCTTGTTTCATATACTTCGGGAATTATTACACTTAACTGGCTAAAGATTATTTCCATCAGTTTCTATGCTGCCTATTTTATACTCTTTATTCTCGGAGGGTTGAATATGATAGGTAACTATATTCCCTTTGATCCCTACTTTGTTATATTTGGATTTATTGCTTTATTTTCTTTCTTCTTCAGTTTCTATGCAATTAAACAACCGGTGATTTTCGGTCAGGAATTCAGCTCTGACAATAATAACAGAAAAGAAACTGAGAAATATATAAAAAGCGGTTTAAGGGATGATCAGGCAGAGGAATACCTTAAGGAACTGATCATATTTATGGGGAATAACAAGCCCTATCTTGATCGTGATCTTACCATTCACAGCCTCTCCGGTTTAACAGGTATTCCAAAGCATTATATAACCCAGGTACTTAACGAAAATTATAAAAGAAATTTTTTCACATTTATTAATGAATACCGGGTACAGGAAGTTATTGAAAGATTTTCTGATCCTAAATTTAACCATTATACCATTCTTGCCATAGCATTTGATGCCGGGTTCAATTCAAAGACCACCTTTAATTCAATTTTTAAAAGTCAAACAGGAATGACTCCAAGCAAGTACAGGGAAAATAAAACCGGTATTTCGACATAAGGCGTACTTTCCCGGCGGCGCGAACCTGAACTTCAAAATTAACAGGTACCATCTGAGCGGCTGAGACGACTCCGCCTCTTTTATTCTTTTTCTTTGTTTATAAAAAGAGTAAATGAAATTTAAAATTCTTGTTCTTATTTTTTTCCCCCTGCAGTTAAGTCAAATAATTTCAGCACAGGACACAATATCCGGTTCTCATAATGGCTGGAATGATAAGATGACTTCAATATACGGTTTCATAAGAGGAGGTGGTTACTATGACCTTAACAGGAAAAGCAGTGAGTCATTTCTTTCAAGTGGTTTTTCCGATTTAGGACTTAAGATAGAATCAGAAAATACAGGAAAGTACAAAGCTTTTGCTGATGCCAGATTCAGATTTGGTTCTGAGTTTAATAAGCCGGTGAATTATATCAATATCCATGAAGCATATGTAGAATTGAATGAAAAAAACTGGGGTTTTACAATAGGACAAAGAATCTTAAAATGGGGCCGTGCTGATTTTACCAATCCTACTTCAAAGTTCAATCCTCAGAACATGATTTCCAGATCTACCGACCCGGGAGATATGGATTTAGGAAATATCCTTGCAATTGTAAACTGGTATCCTGCAGGAAAAATTAATATGCAGGCAGTTTTTGCTCCCTATTACAGACCATCTGTACTTATTATTGATCCTGTCCTCTTGCCTGAAAATACGACTATCGATCAGATAAATGGGTTAATTACCAAACAGGAACTTTCGAGTTTTGGATTGCGTACAGATTTTCATTTTACGGGGATTGACTGGGGAATTTCATGGTTTAACGGATATGATCCAATCCCGGGAGTATCATTAACAAACTTCAGCATTGACATGTCAGGATCAGTCCCCATTGCCAAAACACAGTTAACCTTAAAACCATACAAAACACAGGTTTTTGGCGTTGATTTTGAATCAGCTGTCAGCTCTTTTGGATTGAGAGGAGAAATAGCGTGGTCTTTACCTTCTCTTTCGTACAAAACAAAGGAATATGTTCCTCTGGAAGAAGTGAAATGGGTCGCAGGGATGGATTGGTCTCCCGGCAGCTGGAGGTTTACTGTGGAGTATACCGGCAAGTATTTACCTGGATTTGAACCATCTTTGGTTGATCCAATTATAGGAACCGAACCTGATTTTGCAAAACTGGCAGAAATGCTCGCAGTTCCCGGATTTGATATCAATGATTATGTCAGAAAGCAGGTAGGCGCATTTAACAGGCTTTATAATTACCAGTTAAAGAAATCATGTCATTCTGCAGGAATTAAGATTGAAAAAGACCTTAATTATGGTATAATCACTCCTTCAGTTTTCACTATGTACAATTTTACATCAAATGACCTTTTAATCATTCCTGAGATAATATATAAACCTGCAGATGGATTTACAATTGTTGCAGGGGCTGAATATTTCCATGGTAAGAAAGGATCTTTGTTTGATATTGTAGATAACTTCATGAATACAATTTATCTCACACTCAAAGTTGATTTCTGAACAAATGACAAAATTTATAATAAAATACAGATGGCTGATTATCTGTTCCTGCCTGTTGCTTGGTATCGGGTTTGGTGCTATGATCCCTCGTGCAAAGACAGATCCGGAAATAAGAAATTATATTCCCCGGAGCCTGCCTTCAAGAGTTGCTACAGATAAGATTGAGAATGTATTCGGCGTGCAGGATATGGTTGTAATATTGTTTTCAGACAGCTCAATTCTTATGCCTGCAGATTTGAAGCAGATAAAAGAAATTGACCGGGGTATCTCCAGGATAAGAGGTATCTCCGGAAGAATTTCCCCTTTTACAATAAAAAGCATAAAAAGCGAGGATGGTATGATGGTTGTTGACCCTTTAATAAAGATAATTCCTCATGATGCTGCTGAAACAGAACAGCTTAAAAAATCAATCCTCAATAACCGGTTTGCCCGCAATATTGTATTTTCTTCAGATATGACAACTGCATCCATTACTGCTACAATAAGCAAAGTTGATGCAGAAACAGTGACCTTACATAAAATCGATTCAGTGTTAGCATCTCATCCGGGTAAAGCAAAGATACTGACAGGGGGTTTGCCATATATAAGGCAGCATATTATGACCGATGTCAGAAGTGATGCACTTATTCTCGTTCCACTGGCCCTTTTTATAATGTTGCTGATTCTCAAATTTACTCTTGGTGACTGGAAAAGTGTGTTGATGCCATTTTCTGTTGTATTAATGTCAACGTCAATAAGCATGGGAATTATCCCGCTTCTTGGCTGGAAGATATCTGTCCTGACGCTGCTGGTACCCATAATTATTGTAGCTGTAGCTAATAATTATGGCATCTATCTTGTCGCCAGGCATCAGGAAATAAGGCGGATAACGAAACCAGGTGACGGTGATGTGCTGGGTAATCTTATGGGTTCACTTAATATGCCAATATTATTCAGCGGATTGACAACTATTGCCGGGATCCTCGGATTGCTTGCACACTCGGTCATACCGGCCAGGCAGGATGGCATACTGGCTGCATCAGGTGTATCCATTGCCCTGTTAATGAGCCTGACCTTTGTGCCGGCATTAATTTTTCTCACTGGTTCCCCTATAAAGAATATGCGAAACAAACCTGTCAGGAAAAAAATATTTGATCAGTTTCTAAGACGGTTGTCAGTGATCATTATAAATAATCCCGGTAAGATATTAGTCATTTCAGCTATCACAACTTTACTGGTTTTTTTGGGAATCTTTTTCCTGAGGATAGAAACAAACCAGGAAAATTATTTTCCACCGAAGAACCCTGTAAGGCTGGCTTCCGACATTATTAACAAAAAGTTCGGAGGCTCACAGACTATCTCGGTAATGATTGAAGGCGACATAATGGATCCAGTGCTTATGCATGATATTGATAGTCTGACCAATAATATCGAAAAACTTGACGGTGTCGGAAATGTATTTTCTGTTTCACAGGTTGTGAAAGAGATGAGCAAAGCCATTTATACACCCCGGGAGAATGAGTATAATAAAATTCCGGGTTCAAGGAATGCAATAGCACAGATGTTTGAGCTTTATAATATGAGCGGAGACCAGAATGATTTCAAACAGTTAATTAACATGGATAACACGAAAGCACATGTTCTGATAAAGCTCTCAAAGCCGGAGAACGGAGTAATAAAAAAAGTAAGAGGCAGGATAAGTGAATTGACAGCTGATTTTCCGGCTAAAATAACAGTCGGCGGATATGCAATTATTATGGCTGATTTTGCCAGATCAATAATTACAGGACAGGCTTCTTCGCTGGCTTTTGCCGTATTGACTGTTTTATTGCTCCTGTCGATAATTTTCAGATCAGTAAAAGGAGGCCTGACAGGCTTAATGCCGCTTGTGGCATCAATCCTTATTCTATTCGGATTCATGGGTATTGCAGGAATAGCGCTTGATGCGGCGACTGCTCTTTTATCATCTGTTATGATTGGTGTTGGTGTTGATTTTACTATACAATTTCTCTGGTGTTTTAATGCAGAACTAAGAAAAGGACACTCTTACGAAAAGTCAACTGAAAATACTCTGTCTACGATCGGGAGAAGTATAATAATTAATGCCATGAGTGTTATGGCCGGATTCTCATCGCTTATGCTTTCCGGCTTCGTCTCAATAAGATTTTTTGGCTACCTGGTTTTTATTTCAATAGGCTCATGTCTGATTGGAGCAATTGTCGTTGTGCCTGCTTTTCTTATCACTTTCAGGCCGAAGTTCATTATTATGGATTTAAGAAACAGAAAAAACAGAAAATATGAAAAAAGGAATAATATTATTAATGTTACTAGTGCTGCATTTACAGGCAGTACAGCAACTTCCAGATGCAAATGCTATTATGGTCAGGTCCAGAGATATGACTATGACCGGATCAATCAAATCGACTATTTCACTGATTATCACTGAGAAAAGTGGAATGACACGCAAGAGAACAATTTCTATGGTTACAAAAAGCTATACCGATGGTTCAGAGAAAAGAATGATAAAATTCCTTCAGCCGCCGGATGTAAGAGGGACTGCTTTACTTATTATTGATAATAAAAATACAGCGGATGAAATGTGGATATACCTTCCTGCTTTAAAAAGAACCAGGAGAATAGTCAGTTCTGAGAATGGGAAAAGTTTTATGAACTCAGAATTCTCAAATTCCGATATGACCTCCCCGTCTCTGGCAGACTTTGCATATAAACATCTTCCGGGATCTGGTGAAAACAAAGAATGGATAATTGAAAGTACCCCGGTTAACAATGAACTGGCTGACGATTATGGATATTTGAGAAAGATATCTTATTTCAATTCAGATAACTGGCAGATCAAAAAAATGGAATTCTATAATTTTGATAATCAGCTTTTTAAAATAATAATAATAAAAAGTACCCTTTCGGTGAAAGATGGGAAATATATTGTGAAAGATATGACAGCTAAAAACCTGATTACCGGAAGAAGTTCTGAAATCATCATTGATAATGTCAGTACTGATGCCAGGATAGAAGATTCTGTTTTCAGTTTGCAAAACCTTGAAAGGTAAGATCAATTAAGTTTCATACATTTGCTGATATCTGTTGAGCAAATGATCAGAACTGAAGATACAATATGTGCACCTGCAACATCAATCGGTGGCGCAATTGCTGTAATAAGGATAAGCGGCCTGCATAGTCTTAACATTTGTGATAAGATATTCTATCCTTTAGATAAGAGTATTAAACTAACTGATCGAAAGGGATTTACAATAATCCTTGGAGATATCCGAACAGAAGAAGAAATTATTGATGAAGTGCTGGTAAGTGTTTTTAAATCACCTCACTCCTACACCGGTGAAGATTCAGCTGAAATCTCATGCCATGCATCACCTTATGTTGTAAAGAGAATACTTGAATTATTGATAAGGAACGGAGCTGTACCTGCTAATCCCGGGGAATTCACCCAACGGGCATTTCTTAACGGAAGAATTGACCTGTCACAGGCCGAAGGCGTGGCTGATATTATAAAATCTGCCACAAGCTCCGCACATAAGATTGCCATTAATCAGATGCGTGGAGGCTTCTCCTCGGAAATAGCAAAGCTGCGATCGGAATTACTGAATTTTGCTTCGCTTATTGAACTCGAGCTGGATTTCGGGGAAGAGGATGTGGAATTTGCTGATAGAAAGGATCTTACCCGTATCATAACAAATGTAAAAGAGCTGGCTGACAGGCTGTCTGACTCATTCAGTCTCGGTAATGTTTTAAAAAATGGTATCCCTGTGGCAATTGTAGGAAAGCCCAATTCAGGTAAATCGACTTTACTCAATGCCCTGTTAATGGAAGATAAAGCCATAGTATCGGAAATACCCGGAACAACCCGCGATACTATAGAGGATACAATTGTAATAGATGGTGTTGAATACAGGTTCATTGATACAGCCGGATTACGCGATACTACTGATATAATTGAATCGCTCGGCATTAAAAGGACACATGAAAAGATCAACCAGGCTTCCGTGATCCTCCTGGTAGATGAGATAACAGATACAAGTGAGTCTATTAACAGGCGGATTCAGGCTGTAAGAGATCTGATAAAGGGTTCCGATAAAAGGTTATTTGTACTTATTAATAAAACTGATCAGGGCAATCCTGCAATGCAGACAGGTATCACAGAGAATTTACACCTCACAGATACTGATACTGATACCCTCCTGTTTATTTCAGCCAGGGAAAAAACAGGACTGAATGAACTAAAGTCAAAACTGAGTGATCTGGTAATGAAGGATAAGTTCAGTTCAGACAATATAATAATCACAAATATAAGACATTATGAAGCGCTTCAGAATGTATCAGAAAGTCTTGGCAGGGTATTAACCGGACTTGATGAGCAGATTCCTGAGGATCTGATCGCAATTGATATTAGGCAGGCAATTCATTACCTTGGTGAGATCACTGGAGAGATTACCTCGGATGAGATCCTTGGAAATATTTTTAAGAATTTCTGTATCGGAAAGTAACTTGCGTAGAGCAAACTGATAAATTTTGAAAATCAACATAATACATAAACATATTCCTTTTGCTCCTCCAAATAAAATATCGATGAAACTGAATTTTTGCAGTCTGAGCAGCGGCAGCAGCGGAAATTGTTATTATATCGGTAACGAGTTCCATGGCATATTGATCGATGCAGGTATTTCAGCATCTTCGGTTCGTAAGTTTCTGAAGGATATGGATATTTCAATGCAAACTATTATGGGGGTGCTGATAACACACAATCATACTGATCACATTAAGGGATTAGAAGTACTCATCAGAAAAAACAGCCTTCCTGCCTTCACTACCAGGAAAATATGGGAAAGCATTCTCACTCCAAAAACCAAAATATACAGTGACTGTATTCGTGAAATTCCTATACAGGAAAAATTCCATCTGGCAGGTTTCGATATCGAGGCATTTCCGGTTAGTCACGATGCTCCTGAAACAATCGGATTTCATGTTTCCGCGGGAGATAAAAAGATAACGATTGCTACAGACCTGGGACATATTTCATCCATAGTTGCTCCATATATAGCAGAAGCTAATTTGCTTGTTATCGAGTCAAATTATGATGAGGAGATGCTTTTAAATGGCGGATACCCTCATTCTTTAAAAGCAAGAATAAGGTCGAACAACGGGCATTTAGGGAATCATCAAACTTCGGTTTTCCTTGCAGATACAATAAACGAAAATCTCAGTCATATCTGCCTTGCTCACCTCAGCAAAAACAATAATACTCCCGAAAAAGCGCTTAAAACCCTGCAGAATACCTTTTTGGAGAGGGGAATTAAATTAAATGGCAAACAGCAAATATTAATTCTGAATCGTAATAAACCAACTGAGATAATAAGACTGGTTGATTAGACAAATTACCTGAAATAATCACAATATTTGTTCACTACTCTTATGTTTAATTCTTAAATATATTTTTAATAAATTTATATTTCTAATTATGGATTTTTCGGCATTTAAGTATATAATCTAATCCAAGTACGTATTATGAAAAAAAGTAACTTAATTATTCGTAATATCTGGTATTGTTCAATAGTATGGCTTTTTATCAGTTTCCTGCATCCTACAGTGTCTGGACAGATTCCTGTTGGTTCTCCGGGAAAGACACAGGCGTTACTGAATGAGCCGATAGACATAAGCGGTGATTTTAGGAATTTCTCAAATACCTATTACCTTGCCGACAGCCTTTCATCTTACGATCCTGCAGCAGGCAAAGGAGAATTAACATTTAAGCGATATGAATACTTTACACGTCAGGCTTTTAATAATATGCTGGCAGTGTTGAAACCTGTCAGCCCGAATGAATTTCCGGCCGGGGAATATGCTGTTTTTCCATCTTTTCCCTTTTCAATTGAGTTTATTTCAGCTCGCACCTTAAGGATCAGGACAAGTTCGCGGCTCCAGCTAAAACCTGAAGTTGACTCACTCATGCTGGTTAATGGAACACCTCAGCATGATAACAGTGCATGGAATTATAGTAAAACAGATGGTGGTTACAGTTATAAAAGTCCTTTTGGATCGGTTACAATTTTTAATTATCCGTGGCGCATTGAAATAAGAAATGCAGAAGGAAAAATGATTACACATACAATCAATAATACAGATGGAGCAGAGACTTTTACACCATTACTACCTTTTTCATTTGTAAGGCGTGCTTCAGATTATTCAACAAGTATGTCGGCAGTGTTTTCTCTTTCGCCGGGTGAAAAAATATTTGGCTGTGGCGAATCATTTACACAGCTTGATAAAAGAGGACAAAAAGTTGTGCTGTGGGCCGACGATGCCAATGGTACCCAGAATGAGACAATGTACAAACCTGTGCCATTTTTCCTTAGCAGTCGCGGATATGGTGTTTTTATACATACTTCTTCGCCGATTACATGTGATTTCGGCAAATACTTCAATGGGATATATTCCCTAATGATAGGCGATGACGAGGCTGATTTATTTATTTTTCTGGGTGACCCGAAAGATATCCTTAATGAGTATACCAATCTGACAGGAAAAGCACCTATGCCCCCTCTGTGGTCGTTTGGTTTCTGGATGAGCAGAATTACCTATTTCTCTGAAGCCGAAGGCCGTGAAGTTGTTAAGAAATTAAGGGACAACAAAATACCGAGCGATGTCCTTCATTTTGACACAGGATGGTTTGAGACCGACTGGAGATGTGACTATCAATTTTCTAAAACGCGCTTCAAAGATGCAACTAAAATGATGGCTGATTTCAGGAAAGCCGGTATTCATACAAGTCTATGGCAATTACCCTATTTTGTACCAAAAAACACGTTGTTTCCTGAAATAATTGAAAAGGGCCTTTTTGTTAAAGACAAGAAAGGCAACCTGCCATATGAAGATGCGGTGCTTGATTTTTCAAACCCTTCAGCTGTCAGATGGTACCAGAATAAAATAGCCGGTCTGTTACACCAGGGAGTAAGTGTAATTAAAGTAGATTTTGGTGAAGCTGCGCCACCTGATGGTTTGTATTATTCAGGAAGAACAGGCTTTTATGAGCATAATCTCTATCCTCTCAGATATAATAAAGCTGTTGCTGATATTACAAAAAGAGTCAATGGCGAAAATATTATCTGGGCACGCAGTGCATGGGCAGGCAGTCAACGATACCCTGTACACTGGGGAGGCGATCCTGCAAACACAAACACAGCAATGGCCGCAACCCTAAGAGGAGGCTTGTCAATCGGGTTATCAGGTTTTTCTTTCTGGGCCCATGATATTGGTGGTTTCGTAAATAAGAAACCTGAAGATATTTATCGCCGGTGGACCCCTTTTGGCATGCTTACTTCACACACAAGAAGTCATGGCGCCCCTCCTACCGAACCATGGGAATATGGCGAGGATTTTTTAAATGCATTCAGGCTTGCCGATAACATGAGATATGAGCTTATGCCATATATCTATTCTCAGGCAAAGGATTGCTCAGAACGTGGTTTACCCATGGTAAGGGCACTTTTTATTGAATACCCCGATGATCCCGGGTCATGGCTGATCGATAATGAATATCTTTTTGGTTCTGATATGCTTGTTGCTCCATTGTTTGAAGATGTAACCGCACGCGATGTGTATCTCCCACCCGGTATATGGATCGACTACCAGACAGGTAAGCTGTACCAGGGAGGCTGGCATAATATTGCTGCAGGGAAGATCCCGATTGTGATTCTGGTTCATGAAGGAGCTGTAATCCCACACATAGCACTTGCTCAATCTACATCGGAGATGGACTGGTCAAAAATTGACCTTGTGGTTTATGCTTCAGGATCACAGAAGGTTAATGGCTTGTTATGCCTGCCATCAGATAATGTTTTGCAAAGGATTAATTTAGTTAAACGGGATAATAGCTTTAAAATGGAAACTGATCCTTTCCTGGGAAAGGTTAAGTTTAACATCAGGCTTTATTCAAATAAACTATAATAGAGTCATTGAAAAAGTCCTTTTTGTGACTTTGTGCAACCTCTTTCGCGGCAATCCGGCCCATTCGCTCTAATAGCCCACAGGGCTATTACTTAACGGTCTGGCCCCTTTGTGGTTAAAAATGATTGTTAAAGAGCCCTTGTCAAATACGAAGTTCCGATGCTTTATCAACGGAGACAGCTATTTCAGGAATAAGCCCCATCTTTTCGTATATTGGCCTTACATAGGGTCGCAGTGAAGGAAGCTTTTTGAAATAAATAGAAACAGCAGCAAGGCAGCCTGCTCCCCCCAGTATCAATGTTAAAGGAGCACCAATCAATCCTGCCAGGCTTCCGCCTATAAGGCTGCCGAATGGTGACATACCACGGAATGCCATCGCATAGAAACTCATTACTCTGCCCCGTTTATTTTCTTCGGCTAAAGTCTGAAGCATGGTATTTGTAGAAGCCACGTTAAGCATCATTCCCATACCTGCGAGCATCATAATTACAATAGATAACCAAAGGTACCTTGACAAAGAGAAAGCTATCATCCCTCCGCCAAAAATGAGTACTGCCAAGGCTATCAGCTTACCCAGGCCCAGTACATTTTTCTTATTAAGAAGATATATTGCCCCTACCAAAGCACCTGTTCCATAGGCACTCATAAGAAAACCAAATGTGCTGGCATCTCCATGGAGGAAGTCTTTCGCAAAAACTGGTGCCAGAAGTGTCAGGGGTGTCCCCATAAGACTGACTATTGCCAGGAGAAGTATAAGATACTTAATCGGTTTAAAGCCGAAAGTATATTTAAAACCTTCTTTAAGCTGTCCAATAACATTGGTTTGGCTCTTTTTTATAGGGATTTTGATAATTTTCATTCTCAGTAATGAGATTATTACAGCAAGATAACTAAGACAGTTTATGGCAAAGCACCAGCCATCGCCAAGAGTTGCAATCAGTATACCTGCAATGGATGGACCGATCAATCTGGCACCGTTTACCATCGATGAGTTTAAAGCAATTGCATTGTTGATATCCTGCTTTTGATTGTCAAGCATATCAACAACAAAGGACTGCCGTATAGGCATATCAAAAGCATTAATAATACCCAGAAAGACACTCAGCACTATTAAATGCCAGATTGTTATGAGGTTCAAAAAAACGAGCACAGCCAGTATCAGCGCTTGCAGGAGAGCCAATGACTGTGTGATAAGAAGCATCCTCTTTTTATCCCAGCGATCAGCTATAACACCTGCAAAGGGAGCAATGATAAAAAGAGGCAACTGACCGGAAAAACCCACTATTCCAAGGATAAATGCAGAATTGGTCATTTTATAGACCAGCCATGTAACAGCTACCATCTGTATCCATGTGCCGATAAGCGACAGACTCTGCCCTCCTACAAAAAGCCTGTAGTTCCTGTACTTAAGCGCCCTGAACATCAGCCCCAGTCTGTCTGTAAAATCAGTATATCTTTGTCTGAAGAAATTTCCTCTTGGCTTATTTGGCATATAAGTCAGTTTGATAATATTCTTTCCTGATTCTTATCCCCTTCGCGATATCTCTTTAAGAGCTTCCCGGTTGAGGAGAATGATATCTTTGTCCTTTAGTCTGATCAGTCCGTCTTTTTCAAATATCTTAAGCAATTTTACGGTGCTTTCTGTTGAAATACCGGCAAATTCAGCGATATCTTTCCGTGATAAAGCAGTGAAAATATTTACACCTGAATATTCTTCAGGGGATAAATACAGAAGAGCATCCGCCAGCCTCCCGTTCATCTGTTTATAGACCAGTTTATGAATTGCATCGAACAACAGGGTATTCTGGTCACAATACCTTTTAATTATGCTGAAAGCAAAATTGCCATCCTGATGTATCAGTTTGGCAATAGCTTCCTTTTCAATGAGAAAAGCCTGAACATCGATAAGTGCTATTGCTGAATAATCGAAGGTATTTCTTCCAAAAACCGATGAAAGACCCAAAAATTCTCCGGGCCGTACAATCTTAATATTATATCCCTTTATACCATCTCCTTCAATAAGTTGTTTAACAAATCCTGTGACAACGAACAACACATATGATGCAAAAGCTCCCTGTTTCGTCAGGTTTTCCCCTTTCCTGAACAGCACCTGTGTCTTACTGGCCTGGATCTGTTCAATTTCTTCTTTCGTCAGCAGTTGGAAACAAGGGGCCTGTATATCGCAAAAGAAATCCTTATCAGTTTCTATAATCGTTTTCATTTTTCTACAAATTTCAATTCGCAAATTTAGAACAAAATCAATTAAAATCTTAAGTTATCTCAATCAGATAACTGGAAAAGACATGAGTGAATCTTTAAAAAAAGATATTTATGCTGTTTATTTTTGCACCGTTAATTTAAAAATTTAAAGCTATGTTGTACACAAATTTGAAACACATCGAATCTGCTGCTGAGCATCAGAAAGTTATAAATGAAAATGAAAACGTTATGGTATGTTGTGGGAGAATGGGCCCAATGTGTATACCTGTTTATGGCATAATGGAGGAGCTGGAAGATAAATATAAGAATGTTAAGTTTTATGATATGGAATTTGATCATCCTGACGCTCATGTAATCCGCAGAGCTCCTGAATGCAGTGGATTTATGGGATTGCCTTTTACTGTATATTATAAAAACGGGAAACTTATAAAGGCTACATCCAGCATCCAGTCAATGGATCAGATAACATCAGTTCTCAACAAAGAATTTGGAGTACCTGTTAATGCATAAGAAAAATGAGTCCCGAAAACAAATATGATGTTATTGTTATAGGTGCAGGACCAGCAGGCCTTTCAGCAGGGATTTATCTTTCCAGGGCAAGGTTGAAAACGCTTATTCTTAATGAAGGAGTGGCTGGAGGTCAGATGATACTGACACACGAAATAGCCAATTATCCAGGTGTGGAAAAGATATCGGGTTATCAGCTTGCCAATATTATGAGGAAGCAGGCAAAGGATTTTGGATGCGAAATCAGGAATAATATTACTGTTTCGGGCATTGACCTTGATAGTGAAGAAAAGAAGGTCACTCTTTCCGATGGTACCACTTATACATCGTATGCTGTCATCCTTACTCCGGGTGGAAGACCGAGAACATTAAATGTTTCAGGGGAATCAGATTTCAAAGGACGCGGAATATCATATTGTGCAACATGCGATGGTGATTTTTTCACAGGTAAAGAGATAGTTGTTGTCGGAGGGGGAAATTCCGCTCTTGAAGAGGCCGTTTCTTTAACCAGGTATGCAACAAAAGTTAACATTGTTCACCAGTTTAATCACTTCCAGGCCTTCAGTCATGCTATAGAAGAAGCCCGTAGTAATCAAAAAATAAATTTCATAATGCAGTCAATAGTATCTTCCTTTTACGGTAATGAAAAACTTGAGAGTATTGACATAAGCGATCTGAAGACTGGAGAAAAATATAAATTCAACACTGATGGTGTATTTATTTTTATCGGTTATGTTCCAAATACTTCATTTCTTGATGATAGAGTAAAACTGAATCAATATGGTGAAATTATCGTGAGTAACGATATGGAAACCAGTATTAAAGGAGTTTATGCAGCAGGTGATTCAATAGAAAAGAAATTCCGTCAGATATCAACAGCTGTCGGTGACGGAACAATAGCCGCCCTCGCAGCAACCGACTATACCTATCAGTTAAAAAGTAAATTAAAACACGAATTAATACATAAATAAAATGAGCAACACTCTTATAATAGTAACAGTCTTTATTTTATTCATAGTTATGTACATCTTTTTCAATTACAGAATGATGAAAAACATACCTGAAGTTGCGAACAATCCTAAGATAAAAGTTCTTTCGGATAAAAATTTTCAGCATCAGATTAAAAACGGTGTCACTCTGGTTGATTTCTGGGCCTCATGGTGTCTTCCCTGCAAGATGATGGCCCCGGTGCTAAATGATGTTGCAGATGAGCTTACAGGGAATGCTTACGTGGCAAAACTTGATGTAGAATTGAACAGGGAAATTGCAGCAAAGTACAATATCAGGAATATTCCGACAATGGTATTATACAGTGACGGAAAAGAGGTAAGCCGTTTTGTAGGCGCCAAAAGCAAGGATTTCCTGTTGAAGCAGATTAATTTTATTAAATAAATTTTAGCGATGGAAAAGATACGATCGTTTATTGAGTTGAAAGAAAAAGTTGCTAAATCTGACAGATCATTACTTCTATTGTACAAGGACAACAGTGAGCAGAGTTTATGTGCATACGGCAATCTTGAGAAAGCTACTCAAAGTTTGAAATCACTTTCTGTTTTTACTGCAGATGTTACAGGTGTAAGAGATATTCATCAACATTATGGAATAACCAGTGTACCTTCGCTCCTGTTATTTGAGAAAGGTAACATTACAGGGGTCATAAAAGGATGCCATAATCCCGATTACTATAAATCGCTGGCAGAGAATGGTGCCTCAGGAGTTACTGCCATTGGGAACAGTGAAAAACCTTCAAAAAGAGTAACAGTATACTCCACTCCCACCTGTTCGTGGTGCAATACTTTGAAAACATGGCTGAGTAAGAACAATATCAGGTATACCGACATAGATGTTTCTGCCGATCAGCGTGCTGCCGAAGAACTTGTACACAGGTCCGGACAGCAGGGAGTTCCCCAGACAGATATTAACGGCAGAATTGTTGTAGGATTTGACCAGCAAAAGCTAAAAGAGCTTCTGGAAATCCAGTAGCGTCTGAAGTGTGTTACTGCCTGCCCTAACGGAAGCTTTAAATACAGAGTATAAAGACAAAAGATAAAAGTGTTTTTAAGTTCCCCTCCTGTGAGGGGAAGGGGTGGGTTTATGAAGAAAAATATAAGTTAAAAGAAAAAAGAAAATTGTTAATTTATAAAAAATAGATCATATGAAAGAATTACAACCAGTAAACCAGCAGGTGATACTTGATATCACAGAAAACGCAACAGAAAAGAGAACCGCTTCAGGACTTATCATTCCTGACAGTGCAGCTGAAAAGCCAAAACAGGCAAAAGTAGCCTGGACAAGTCCCGTTGACAAACCTGAATTCCAGGCAGGTGATAACGTACTTTTCAAATCTTTCAGTGGCACTGAGATTGAATTTGAAGGGAATAAATATCTTATACTTCCCTATGCTGACATACTTGCCAAAGTGGTAGAGACAGAAAGCATTTAATTACCCTTTACCAGCTTTATCGTACGCTGTAATTCTTTATTATTTATCTTCAGTTTCAGTGTGGCAATGTAAATTCCGGAGTCAGACCAATCATTTATTGTAAGAATGTATTCTCCTTCGGTTTGCATTTCATCACTTATAACGGTTTTTACTAATTTACCGTGAATATCGCTGATTGTTATAGTAACCCTGCCATCAACAGGCAAAGTATAACTCAGAGTTGTATAAGATCTGAATGGGTTAGGATAGTTTTTAAATTTCAGACCATCATTACCCTGCAAATCTTCTACTCCGGTAGAAACCAAAATTGCAAACGTGTTAGTTCCGACTATTGACAACGAATAATTTATACCTGCAGTAAGAGTTCCTAAAAGGTAATCGTATTCTCCAACAATCTCCCCGCTTTCACGCGTTAATTGCCCTGTAAACACATCAGATCCAAGCAAGACAGGAGCAGACGTGTAAGTGAAAATCGGATCTGCTGCTCCAACGATCTTTGTTTGTCCTGCATCAGGAGTAATGACGATAGAAATAGGCAGAATACTGAACGAAGGTGAAGGTACAATGGATAAAATATAATTCGGACCTGCAGTAAGTGATCCTATTTTGTACAAATAATCGCCTGCATTTTCGCCGCTCACTCTTTCCATTGCGCCTGTTATTACGTCGCTGCCTTCCAATGCAGGAGCAAAGGTGAAATTGAACACAGCCGGGTCAGCTTCACCAAATATCTTATTCTGACCTGCAACGCCTGTGATGATGATTGATTTGGGAGTTATACTAAACATTGGCGTTGAAGCAACTGTCAGGGTGTAGTTGGAGCTGGCAGTCAGGGAACCTATAGAATAAGCATAGTCCCCTGCATTTTCACCGCTAACCCTTGACAGGGTTCCCGATATAGCGTCGGCACCTATCAATGGAGTGTTTGTATAAGTGAATGGTGTCGGATCAGCACTTCCAAAAGCCTTTGTCTGTCCCGCATCTGCAGTTACAACAATCGGTTTGGGAGTAATGCTGAAGGTTGGAGTTGCTTCTACAGTTAAAGTATAATTTACTCCTGCAGTCAGAGAACCGATACTAAAGGCATAATTTCCCACATCACTGCCGGCTGCACGTCCCATCAAACCTGTAATAGCATCGGCACCTACCAGCGGAGTGTTTGTATAGGTAAATGGGGTTGGGTCAGCATTTCCAAAGACCTTTGTCTGGCTTGCATCAGGTGTAATTACAATAGGTTTGGCAGTGATACTGAATTTGGGAGTGGTAGCTATTGAAAGAGTATAGTTGGTTCCTGCATCAAGTGTACCAAGTGTAAACAGATAGTCTCCTACATCTTCACCTGTTCCTCGTCCCATCAGACCGGAAATAACATCAGCACCTACTAGTGCAGTATGCGTATATGTGAATGGAGCAGGATCAGCATTTCCAAAGACTTTTGTCTGGCCTCCATCAGGCGTAACAATAATATATTTTGGAGTGATACTGAATTGAGGTCCGGGTGCAAGAGTTAGAGTATAATTTGACCCTGCAGACAATGAAGACAAGCTATAGGCATAGTTACCAACATTTTCGCCCGTGCTTCTGCCAAGTACTCCGCTAAAATTTGAATTGTCGCTCCATTCGCTGTTTGTATATGTAAATGGAGGATCAGCATCACCAAAAATCTTGGTCTGCCCTGTTGTCGATGTTATTGTGATAGTTTTTGGGGATACAATTATCGCCAGCGGACTGGAATAAGCTTCAGTACACTCACCGCTCTTTACCTGTACCCGGTATTGCCATGTGCCGACAGAGGCTGGTATTTCGCTGTATGATGTCGTAGTAACACTGATATCAGTCCATGCACCTGCATCAACCATTTTCTGCCATTTGACGACTACACCTGTCTGGCCTGTAACTGACATGGTTCCTGTAGAACTACCATATATAATTGGACTCGATCCACCGGTAATGTTCCCACCAATACTGACAGGATTTACAATGAATGCTCCGGAAACGGCACTTAAAACATTTGCGCCGCAGTCACTATGGACAATGCAATAGTAATAAAGTGTTCCGGCAGAAGTCGCCTGGGGTATGTAACTGCTCGTCTGGGCACCATTGGTTGAACCAAGGAATGTTCCTCCGCTGGTAATAGATGTTGTATTGCTGTACCATTGATAGGTTAATGTTCCTGTTCCGGTTGCAGTTACTGAGATTGGAGCAAAAACTCCATTTATACATTGTGATTGTGTACTTGTCGACTGGCCGGTTATCGCAGTGGCAGGATTTACAATAAATGCACCGGAAACACTGCTTATGACATCTGCTCCGCAGATTCCGTTAACAATACAATAATAATAAAGTGTTGCCGATGAAGTAGTCTGTGGAGTGTAAGTATTTGTCTGTGCACCATTGGTTGAGCCAAGTGATGTGCCTCCACTGGTGCTTGAAGATGTGTTGCTGTACCATTGATAGTTTAATGGTTCTGTGCCAGTTGCTGTAACAGATATTGGTGTAAAGGATCCGCCCAGACACTGTGTTTGAGTAGCTGTCGACTGGCCGGTTATTTGTGTAGCCGGATTAACAATGAATGCCCCGGAAATATTACTGGTCACATCTGTAACACAATCGCCGTTTACGATACAATAGTAATATTTGGTTCCGGCACTGGTTGATTGCGGAGTTAAAGTGCTCGTTTGAGCGCCATTCGCAGATCCAAGGGCTGTTCCTCCTGTTGTACTGGCAGTGGAATTGCTGTACCATTGGTAGGTCAATCCAGCTCCGACAGCTGTTACCGCTATGGGGTTGAATGGACCGTTAAGACACTGAGTCTGGCCATCAGTTAACTGATCGGTAATTGCAGTGTTGGGATTAACAACAAATGCTCCGGAAATATTGCTTGTTATATCAGTACCACAACTGCTGTGTACAGTGCAAAAGTAATAGAGAGTTCCGATGGAGTTCGTCTGTGGTGTATAACTGCTCGTCTGGGCACCATTGTCTGAGCCAAGTGATGTTCCTCCGCTTGTACTCGGTGTAGAATTGCCGTACCATTGATATGTCAATGCTCCTGTTCCTACTGCAGTGACTGTAATTGGAGTAAAAGTTCCGTTTATACACTGTGTTTGAGTCGCAGTTGACTGGCTGGTTATTGCTGTGGCAGGATTTACGGTAAATGCCCCTGAGATTGCACTTGTTTGGGAACCGCAGGTTCCGGTTACAACACAGTAATAATATAGAGTTCCCGGAACTGTTGCCTGGGGAGTATAAATGTTTGTTTGTGCTCCATTGCCTGAACTCAGCGAGATTCCTCCTGTTGTACTGGAAGTGGTATTACTGAACCATTGATAGCTTAAATTCAATCCTGTTGCCGTAACGCTGATCGGAGAAAAAGTAACTCCCTGACATTCTGTCTGAGCTCCGGTATTCTGGCCGGTTAAAATCGTTGCCGGGTTTACAATGAAAGGTCCTGAAATTGCACTTGTCACAGGCCCGCAGGTTCCGGTGACAACACAATAGTAATAAAGAACTCCGGTAGACGTGGTTTGAGGGGTATAGCTGGCTGTCTGAGCTCCATTGACTGATCCGAGGTTTGTCCCTGAATTGTTGACTGCTGCCACATTTTTAAACCATTGATATGTTAATGTTCCTGTTCCGGTTGCAGTCACAGTAATTGGAGTAAAGGTTCCGCCAACGCATTGTGTCTGTGTTGCTGTTGACTGGTCTGTTATCAATGTAGCAGGATTTATGACTACCGTTGCAGGTGTATTAACTTCAGTGCAGCCTCCTGCCGCAGGTATAATATATGTCACTGTATATGTATTGGGAGCACTTGCGCTTGGTAAAATAGCACCCGTATTTGCATCAATTGTTAAACCAGCTGGTGTTGCTGAAAATGTACCTCCTGCAGAACCTGCGAGTGTTACACTCTGTGGAGTAACAACAGATGCACAATACGGTGTGCCGGCATAGGAAATTGTTGCGACAGGGCAGGACCAGGAGACTTTTACTAGACCATTCGCCCCTGAGCCACCTGTCATGGTACCGGATGTGCTGACTGCACCGCTGCCGCCACCACCGTAAGTATTGCCGTTATTTCCATTAGCATTTCCTGAAACACCCGTTCCACCATCTCCTCCACTTAAAGCTGTTCCGGTACCTGCAGTCTGGCCTGAAGCATTTCCTCCGGCGCCAGTGCTTCCGGCACCGCCGCCACCACCTCCGGAATTAGTTGTACCATTTGCACCATTACCACCGCTATAGGTTATCGTTCCAGTGGAGCTTGCAGCAGTACCTCCACTTCCGGCAGTTGTGGAATTATTAGTACCACCACCTCCACCTGATGATATAACCAGAGCATCAAACGAAGAAGATCCGCCAGCTGTATTAGCAGCACCTCCGGAACCAACAGTAACAGTATAGGCTGTTCCTGCTGTAACAGCTATTACACTGCTGGCATAAGCTCCACCACCTCCGCCGCCACCGGCTCCGGTTGTAGACCTGGTACTTCCTCCGCCACCGGCACCCCAGCATTCAACTGTAATACTTGTTACACCGGCAGGGACTGTAAACGTTCCGCCCGAAGTAAAGGTCTGTGACCCCTGAGCCACTACCTGCTGAGGAATAAACAAATAAACCAGGGAAAATGCAAGAGCCAGAAAAACAGAATTTCTGAATCGTGGCAAAGTTACCCTGATCAAAGAATCAATACCTGCAAGGTTCTGC